>JGI994J12354_10001245_pt1 | contig 25776 bp, 20 predicted proteins | sample IntmicLarv3ML3BL_FD_12354 | JGI IMG/M metagenome (IMG submission 12354)
CTGGGAAATGAGCGCGGACATACCGCAAAAATCAACTGGGACGAAACTTATAATAGAGCTGATGAGCTTTTAAATACTGTTGGACTTAAAGAGTCTTCACAGACTTTGATCAAAGATATAAGTATCGGTAAACAGCAGCTTGTTGAGATAGCGAAAGCTCTTGCAAAAAACGTTAAGCTGCTTATCCTCGATGAGCCTACCGCATCACTCAACGAAGATGATTCACAAAAGCTTCTAAATCTTCTTCTCCAGTTGAAGTCAGAGGGCATGACATCCATACTTATATCACACAAGCTAAACGAAATCGCTCAGGTTGCCGATCATATCACAATCCTCCGTGACGGCACCACAATTGAGACTTTAGATAAAAAAGCAGACGATATAAGTGAACCACGCATCATAAAGGGCATGGTCGGACGCGAGATCAGCGACCGCTTTCCAAAACGGGAGAGTAAATGCGGTGATATCAGCCTTGAGGTCAAGGACTGGACCGTATATCATCCCCTCTATTCCGGACGCAAGGTTTGTGACAATGTGAATATAAATATTCGCAGAGGCGAGGTTGTTGGCATCAGCGGCTTAATGGGTGCCGGCAGAACCGAGCTTGCGATGAGTATTTTTGGAAAAAGCTATGGAAGCGGTATTTCCGGAAGCCTTTTTATTAATGGCAGTGAAGTTTCATTGAATAGTGTTAAATCAGCAATAGCACACAAGCTCGCTTATGTCTCTGAAGACCGAAAAAACCAAGGTCTTATCCTTTCAAATCCTATCCGCGTTAACACCACTCTGGCAAACCTTGGCGGGGTAAGCAGCATGGGTAAAATTGATAAAGACAAAGAAATACAAATCTCCGATGAATATAAAAACATACTTAATACGAAATGCTCAGGAGTTGAGCAGAACGTCGGTAACCTCTCCGGCGGCAACCAGCAGAAGGTACTGCTTAGTAAATGGATGTTTGCAGACCCTGACATTTTGATTCTTGATGAACCAACTCGCGGCATTGATGTTGGTGCTAAATATGAGATATATACCATTATTAACAAGCTGGTTGCAGAGAATAAATCGGTTTTGATGATTTCAAGTGAAATGCCGGAAGTTCTGGGTATGTGCGACCGCATCTATGTTATGAACGAAGGCCGCATTGTTGCAGAACTCAGCCGAGATGAAGCAAGCCAGGAAGTTATAATGTCCAGCATTTTGCAATCGGGTAAAGGAGCTTAGAAAAGATGAATAGGGTTAAAGATACTCTGCGGAAAAACACAATGCTTTTAGCATTGGCTTTGGTAATGATACTATTTCAGGTCCTCATCACACAGCAGGGCAAGGGCTCGCTCTTTGCGCCGACAAATATCACAAACCTTATCAGCCAGAACAGCTATGTTGTTATTCTCGCCACCGGTATGCTGCTGTGCATACTAACCGGCGGTAACATTGATCTCTCAGTGGGCAGTGTTGTTGCTCTCGTGGGCGCGCTTGCGGGAACCTTGATAGTTAATATGAAGATGAACATCTATGCATCTATTATAATCTGTCTGGCCGCAGGTATACTGATCGGCGCCTGGCAGGCTTTCTGGATTGCTTATATGCGAATCCCCTCCTTCATCGTTACACTTGCCGGAATGCTCGTATTCCGCGGCGTTACATTGATTATACTAAATGGCCTGACAATTTCTCCCTTCCCCATTGAATATACCCGCTACTTCAACAGCTTCTTGCCAAAGGTTATCGGGTCAAACACATCTCTTACAATTATTATCGGCATAGTCATATGCGCAATAATAGTATTCTCTCAGATTTATTCTCAAATAAACAGAAAGCGCAAAGGCTATGCTCTTGAATCCGCAATATGGCTTGGGATAAAGCTAATTATCATTTCCGCTGTAATTATTGGTGCCTGTTCCCTTCTCAGCCGCGATAAAGGCATTCCTGTCATATTGATTACTTTGGCAATTGTAGTGCTGTCCTATAGCTACTACACATCCAGTACCGTTCCCGGACGCCACCTCTACGCAATGGGAGGAAACGAGAAAGCCGCCAGCCTTTCCGGAATTAATACTAACAAAACCTTGTTCTTCGCCTACACAAACATGGGTTTTCTATCCGCAGTTGCGGCGCTTGTCTGCGTAGCCAGATTCAACTCCGCAACACCTTCTGCCGGAACAAACTATGAGATGGACGCAATAGCGGCATGTTACATAGGCGGCGCGTCTGCCTATGGCGGTGTCGGAACCGTCGGCGGCGCAATTGTGGGAGCTGTCTTCATGGGTGTTCTTAACAATGGTATGTCAATACTCGGTGTCGATGCGAACTGGCAGCGAACCGTTAAAGGGCTGGTTCTTCTCACCGCCGTTATTTTCGACGTTGTGTCAAAGAAACGCAAACAGTCGGCATAGGAGAAGTGATATGAAATACCTTATTGGCATAGATGTCGGAACTTCCGGCACAAAGACCGTTTTGTTCGATGAGACCGGAGATGTTCTCGCCTCATCAACTGTTGAATATCCAATGTATCAGCCGCAAAACGGCTGGGCGGAACAGGACCCTGCAGACTGGTGGAATGCCAGCGTAGCCACTATAAAAGATGTTATATCCCAAAGCGGCATAAACCCGGCCGGCATCTCCGGTATTGGTCTTTCAGGGCAGATGCACGGGCTTGTAATGCTCGATGAAAACGGACAGGTTCTTAGAAACTCAATCATCTGGTGCGACGGACGCACACAGAAGGAATGCGATGAAATCACAGAAAAAATCGGAGCGAAAAGGCTCATTGAAATTACCGCAAACCCCGCGCTGACAGGATTCACGGCATCTAAAATTCTCTGGGTACGAAAAAACGAGCCTGAGATATATGCAAAATGCCGTCACATCCTTCTTCCTAAGGACTATGTGCGCTATATGCTCACAGGTGAATTTGCAACCGAGGTCTCCGATGCATCCGGAATGCAGCTTTTAGATGTTCCAAACCGCTGCTGGTCAAAAGAAGTTTGTGACAAACTCGATATCGACATGAGTCTCCTTGCCAAAATGTATGAGTCTCCTGATGTCACAGGTAAAATCACAGCTGCTGCTTCTAATCTTACCGGACTTTCAACCGGCACAGTGGTTGTCGGAGGTGCCGGTGACAACGCCGCTGCAGCAATAGGCACCGGCACGGTACTGGACGGACGGGCATTCACAACAATCGGCACATCCGGTGTGATTTTCGCCCATTCTTCTAAAGTAGCCATTGATCCCGAAGGACGTGTACACACTTTCTGCGCTGCTGTTCCGGGAGCATGGACTGTTATGAGCTGCACTCTTTCCGCCGGGCTCTCACTGCAATGGTTCCGCAACAATTTCTGTGCAGCCGAGATTAGTACTGCAAGCGGTTTGAATATTGACCCCTATGTTCTCATGGACGAGCAAGCCGGTACAATCGCTATCGGTGCTGACAGGCTTCTGTTTCTCCCCTACCTCATGGGCGAGCGATCCCCTCTTCTGGACTCAAACGCCAGAGGCGCATTCTTTGGTTTGTCTAATATCCACACACGGCAGCACCTGCTCCGGGCAGTGATGGAGGGCGTTGTATACAGTCAGCGCGATTGCCTTGATGTGCTGCGCGGCATGGGTGTGAAGTTCAGCGAAATGCTTGCCTGCGGCGGCGGGGGAACAAGTCCGCTCTGGCGGCAGATGCTTGCAGATGTTTATAACTGTCCTGTTTCCACTGTAGCCAGTAAAGAAGGTCCGGCTCTAGGCGCGGCTATTCTTGCCGGCGTTGGCTCCGGTATTTTCTCCAGCGTGGAAGAAGGCTGTAAAAAACTTATAAACACAAATCCCCCACAGTTTCCTATTAAAGAAAACAGCGAAAAATACGAGCCTTTTTATCAGCTGTATAAGTCTCTTTATCCCTGCATGAAAAATAGCTTTGCCGCTTTAGCGGCTCTGTGATTGGAAAGGCGTGTTTATATGCAAATAAAATCGGTATACGATAAGGAATTTTCCAATTACGGAAAAATAGTGACAGACCTCGATTTCAGCCCGCTGCTTACAAAGCTATGTGAAATATCAGAGCAGCCGGCAGACAGCGTAATTTATATCCCAAGTGAAAGCCAACTGGAATCCCTCCCTGCTTATTCGGATATACAAAACCGGATATACGGCGGAATGCCTATTCAAATTGGTTATTGCAATGGTCACAATAAGAAGCTGAACTGCGTTGAGTATCACCGTGACAGCGAGGTAAACATCACGGTATATGATGTTGTTTTTCTCTTGGGGAAGTTACAGGATATAGAAAACGGTACATATGAGACTTCAAAAATCGAAGCATTTCTCATTCCCGCCGGAACTGCCGTGCAGCTCTATGAAACTACACTGCATTATGCGCCATGCACTCCCAAAGATATGAACGGTTTTCGTGTGGTTGTTGTACTTCCGAAAGGCACAAACACTGATAAACCTGATATAGAAGCAAAGTCCCTCGAAGACGGTCTGTTATGGGCGAAAAACAAATGGCTCATTGCCCACAGTGATTCTGCCGAGTCGGCAGCCGGTGCTCATATTGGCTTAATAGGTCCAAATATTACTCTTGAATAGGAGCTTAACTATGAATAACATACCTCAAATAAACCTTGGTATCATCTCGGTTTCCCGTGATTGCTTTGTCATCTCCCTTTCCGAGCAGCGCAGAAATGCAATTGTCTCCGAATACACAAACGCCGGCGGCGAGATATTTGAATGCAAAACCACTGTGGAAAATGAGACAGATATGATGAAAGCNGTCGGNGAGGTCAAAGCCGCCGGTTGTAACGCCCTCGTGGTTTTCCTTGGTAATTTTGGCCCTGAAACTCCCGANACCCTTATCGCNAAGTACTTCGACGGACCTGTGATGTATGTCGCAGCGGCTGAAGAGAGCGGCAGCAGCCTTATGAACGGGCGCGGCGACGCNTACTGCGGTATGCTTAACTGTTCTTACAATTTAGGTCTGCGGCGTCTGAAAGCTGTTATCCCCACATACCCTGTGGGCACGGCAAAAGAAGTTGCCGCAATGATTGCTGAGTTTGTTCCCGTTGCAAGAACTCTCATTGGTGTAAGTAAGCTGAAAATTATAACTTTCGGTCCCAGACCGCAGGATTTCTTTGCATGCAACGCTCCAATAAAAGGTCTTTATGACCTTGGCGTTGAAATTGAAGAAAATTCTGAGCTTGATATGCTTGTCTCCTTCAATGCGCATGAAAACGACGAGCGCATACCGGAAGTAATAGCCGATATGGAAAGTGAACTGGGTACCGGAGGTTCAATGTCCGGTATTCTTCCAAAACTGGCACAGTTTGAGCTCACGCTTTTAGACTGGGCAAGAGATCACAAGGGCAGCTGTGAATATGTGGCATTTGCTAATAAATGCTGGCCTGCGTTCCAAACAGAGTTTGGCTTTGTTCCCTGCTATGTAAACAGCCGTCTTGTTTCCCGCGGCATCCCTGTTGCTTGCGAGGTTGATATTTTCGGTGCGCTGAGTGAATACATCGGAACTTGTATCACGGGCGAGAGCGTCACCCTTCTCGATATCAATAACTCCGTACCTAAGGATATCTATGACGAGGAGATAAGCGGCAAGTTCAACTACAGTCACAATGATACCTTCATGGGATTCCACTGCGGGAATACGCCTGCATGCAGGCTGAAGAAGCCGGAACTCAAGTATCAGCTTATTATGAAGCGCTTGCTTGAGCCGGAAGGCGATCCAAACATCACCAGAGGAACATTAGAAGGTGACATCCTGCCCGGCGAGATTACCTTCTTCCGCCTCCAGAGCGGCGCCGACACCAGCCTCAAAGCATATATCGCCCAGGGTGAGATATTGCCTGTGGCAACCAGGTCCTTCGGCGGCATCGGAATTTTCGCCATACCGGAGATGGCACGCTTCTACCGCAATGTTCTTATAGCAAAGCAGTACCCCCACCACGGCGCTGTGGCTTTCGGTCATTTCGGCAAGGCTATTTTCACCGTTCTGGATTATCTGGGCGTTGAGGATATCGAATTCAACAGACCGGCTGGGATGCTCTATCCCCATGAGAATCCTTTTGCATGAGGTTGAAACTGCAATTTCAAGTAACCTTTAATTACTAATACCAAACAGCTGCCTCCGGATTAAAAACCGGAGGCAGCTGTTTGCATTTTATATAACTTATGATTTTTAATCATGGAAAATTGTTGACTCATAGTGGTATAATGGAAATAAATTGGAATTTAACCGGTACATTATCCACTGAGGAATACCACGGTATAGGAGGAACTGAGCAAATGGCGGATTCAATAAAGAGTATATACAATCACGAGTCGCTTCACAAAGTCGCCGTTGACATTCAATCCGTTTACAATCCCTTTCAGATTGATGATTTCCTGGCATCGGTAATAGACGAAACGTGGGATGATTTAGAGCTGAAAAACAGGATTTATCGGATAAGTGAGATCTTGGGAAAATACTTGCCGTCAGACTATGGAACGGCTATCGGCATAATTGATAAAGTGGTAATGAATTATGGTACATGGCTTACGGGGTTTTGCAGCTTTTTCCCGATTTTTGTTGAGATTTATGGGCAGGATGAAATTAACTGGGATATATCTATGGCTGCGTTGGAGCGATTTACCCCTTACGCATCTTCAGAAATTGCCGTAAGACCCTTTATCATAAGTCATGAAGAGCGAATGATGGCACAGATGTATATATGGTCTAAGCACAAAAATGAGTGCGTCCGACGGCTTGCCAGTGAAGGTTGCCGTCCTGCACTTCCATGGGCGCCGGCGCTTAAGAGTTTTAAAAAAGACCCCGCGGCTATTCTTCCTATCCTTTCTCAATTAAAGACGGATCCTTCAATCCATGTGCGAAAGAGCGTTGCGAATAACTTGAACGATATTTCCAAAACACACCCTGACTTAGTTGCAAAGCTCGCAAAGGATTGGTACGGCAAACATGAATACACTGACTGGATCGTCAAACACGGATGCAGAACCCTCCTTAAAAAGGGCAACCCTGATGTTCTGGCGGTCTTCGGGTATAAAAATACCGCTTCTGTGGATGTCGACGGCTTCGCTTTAAAAACAGCATCTGTTTTGATCGGGGGAGATATTACTTTTTCATTTTCTGTTTCAGCAAAGGAAGCTCAAAAAATACGGTTGGAATACGGGATTGATTATGTGAAATCCAATGGAAAAAGAAATCGGAAAATCTTTCAAATATCTGAAATTTCATTAAAAGAAAATCAGAAGAAACAATATACAAAAACTCATTCTTTTGCAGATGTAAGTACAAGAAAGCATTATCCGGGAATCCATTCGATCACACTTATTGTCAATGGCGCGGAAAAAGGAACTCTGGATTTTAAGTTGTCGATATAATCAGTGTGAGGTATCCGCAGCAAGGCAAGGCAAATAAGCTCCGGAGCTTGTGGCGGAACACGTTGCAATTACCTTGTTTACAACAAAAATCAAGCCCGCGCGAAGAAGAACGCACGGTTGAAATTTTAGATAAAATCGTGTAAAAAACGTGTACAAAACAAAAACACCCTCAAAAACCTAGTGTTTTCAAGGGTGTTATTTTGTCTGGTGGAGACTAATGGACTCGAACCATCGACCTCTCGCGTGTGAGGCGAGCGCTCTAACCAGCTGAGCTAAGCCTCCTTATACCTGCGAGAGCTCTCACAGGATTTTTCTCTGGTGACCCGTACGAGACTCGAACTCGTGTTTCCGCCGTGAAAGGGCGGTGTCTTAACCTCTTGACCAACGGGCCTTATCTTTTGGGACACACTCTTTCAAATGTGCCCCGTGGTAGCGGCAACTGGACTTGAACCAGTGACACCCCGGGTATGAACCGAGTGCTCTAGCCAGCTGAGCTATGCCGCCACATTTGCCAGACGGCAAGGGTTATTATACTAAATACACCCTTCATTTGTCAACACTTTTTTAACGCATAAATTATTTTTATTTTTAACTGTCCATTTGCCTTCTGCGGGCTAGATTTATCATGCCGTCCTGCATGTCTGAAAGCCGCGAAAGCATCTTCCCTGCGCCATATGCAGTACACGACAGCGCGTCATCAACCACAGAGGTCTGTATGCCTGTGCGAGCTGCCACAAGTTTATCAATTCCCCATATCTGACTTCCCCCGCCGGTGAGCACAATACCGTTTGCGGAGATGTCCGCCACAAGCTCCGGAGGTGTGCGCTCAAGCACAAGGTGTATTGTCTCCAAAATGCGCTCAGAGGGCTCCTCAAAAGCCTCTATCATGTCTGTAGAACTGACACTGGCTGACCTTGGCAGTCCTGTTATAAGGCAGCGTCCTTTGACATCCTCGTAAAGCACTTCCGGACGCGGATAGACACAGCCAACACTGAGTTTCAGCTCCTCCGCCGTGCGGTTGCCGACCAGAATATTATGCTTGCGGCGAATAAATTTAACAATCGCCTCGTCAAATGCACTTCCGGCAGTTTTTATTGACTCACATTCAACCACGCCACCAAGAGAAACAACAGCCACTTCTGTTGTTCCGCCGCCGATATCTATAACCATGTGCCCGTCCGGTTTTGATATATCAATTCCAGCGCCTGTAGCGGCAGCCACAGCGCCCTCAAGCAGATAGACCTTCCTTGCCCCCGCCTCAATCACAGCGTCGATTATTGCGCGTTCCTCAACGCCTGAGGCGCTGCTGGGAACTGTCACTATTACACGCGGTTTAAATAGGCTGAAAGATGTTATCCTCTTTATAAGCTCAGCAAGCATACGTGCAGTCATATCATAGTCCGATATAACTCCTGCGGAAATCGGATGGATGGCAGCAATATTCCCGGGCGTTCGCCCAAGCATTTTTTGAGCTTCATTCCCCACCTTCAGCAGCCTGCCGTTATTTTTGTCCACAGCTACTACAGTTGGTTCACGCAGAGATATTCCTTTGCCGCGCAGATATACCAAAGTGGATGTTGTGCCTAAATCTATTGCAATATCTCTCTCAAAAAAGAGCATAAGTTCACCTCAAATAACAGTAATCCAGCCGCTCTGCGGCTATTTATAATACCTGTTTCTATATGTATCGTCAAAGTAATTTTTGACAACTGTTTCCTGTTTTATTCCCTTGCACACGCAAGAGTGCAGCAAATTACTTCCTTTGCTCCGGCAAGCTGCAAAGTATAGGCGCATTCGGACAGAGTTGAGCCTGTAGTCACGATGTCGTCGATCATAAGAATTCTTTTACCATTAATGAGTTCTTCATCCACTGCACGGTATGCGCCGCTGATATTCACCTTACGTTTTTCTTCATCACCCACACCGGATTGTGCAGGAACATCTGTGTGCTTTGCCAGTGTCTCAACGGCAACATCGCCAAGCTCCAAAGCTACAGCCAGCGCAAGAAGCATCGCCTGATCATAGCCGCGCTTTTTTCGCCGCTTATCACTCAGAGGAACCCAAGTGATAAGATCATAGCGGCCTTCATAGCGCTCGCGTATACAATCAGCCATCAGCCTTCCGTACAGCTTGGCATGTCCGGTTGCCTCTTTGAACTTAAACCGGATAATTGATTCCCGAACATTATCCTCGTAATAAAGCGGAGCAATACATGCCTTATAAAACTCACCGCTTTGTTCCGCCCCGTTTGCGGTAAAGGGTAGGTCTCTCTCGCATTTTGGGCACATTCCGCGCTCACCTCTGCCAAGAAGCGACCTACAAAAAACACATCTCGTCGGGAACAGCAAATCCATTATTGAATCAAAAAACCCCATAATCAAGACCTCCAAGATTCCGTTCAGACTTCATATGGCTGTTTATCGGGAAAAAGTTCCAGAGGTATTCCTGCATTTCTAATCAAGCAAACCTTCAGCAAGCCTTGCTCTCAGTCCGCTGTATCTTTTCTGCTGACGGTTATTGTCTATCATCCTGTCGATCATTTCTTCATCACCAACAGCGATTAAAAGCTCTCTGGCTCTTGTTATTGCCGTATACAGCACACCGCGGGTCATAAGCATTTGCGGACCTTCAGCCGCTGCCAGTATCACCGCCCGGTATTCACTGCCCTGAGATTTATGAACTGTCATTGCATATGCGTGTTCAAGTTCACCCAGCATGTCCATCCCATAGGCGACTATCCGCCCGTCAAAATCGACCTCTATCGTCTCCGCTTCTCTGAAAATTGAACTGATAAAGCCGATGTCTCCGTTGAAAATGCCTGAGCCCACCTCACCTGTTGCAGCTTTATTCCATATTATATCATAATTATTGCGGATTTGCATCACCCGATCGCCTTCACGGAACACAATTTCTCCAAATTGTTGTTCATTTTTCCTTTTCGCTGGTGGATTTATTGCTCCTTGCAGTTTAAGGTTTATGCTTTTCGTCCCCGACTCCCCTCTTCTGCCCGGAGCAAGGACTTGGATCTCTGCTGCCGGGATTCCCATTTTTTCCGGTAAGCGCTTTGTGCAGAGTTCTATTATCGTATCCAGAACCTTACCCGGCTCACGGCGCTGCATGAAGAAAAAGTCACCCTTATTCTCACCTAACCGCGGGTGTTCTCCTCCGTTTATCATATGTGCGTTGCGTACTATGCGGCTCTCCTCTGTCTGCCGGAATATATCCGTCAGGCGCACCGCGTCAACAATATCCGAACGTATTATATCAGAAAACACATTTCCCGCACCCACACTTGGCAGCTGGTCGGCATCACCCACCAGAACCAGCCGGCTGTGAGCCGGCAAAGCCATGAGCAGCCCCTGCATCAATGTTATGTCAACCATAGATGTCTCGTCAAGTACAACCGCGTCACAGCGCAGCGGAGACTTCTCATTTTTCTTAAATGATACGCCGCTGCCGGTGTCCGGCATCTCTGCTTCAAGCAGCCGGTGCACAGTTGATGCCTCGCGCCCGGTAAGCTCTGTTATCCTCTTTGCCGCTCTGCCTGTTGGCGCGGCAAGGAGAGTGTTTAATCCCATCAAATCAAAAAGGGCTATAATCGCCCGCACTGAGGTGGTTTTTCCTGTTCCGGGACCTCCTGTTAAAACCATTACATGGCTTTTTGCCGCAATTTCCAGTGTTTTTTTCTGTTGCGGCGCATATTTTATTTTCTGTTCCTGTTCAATGCGTTTTATGAGCTTCTCTAAATCCACACGCGCTTCGTGTTGAATCTGTGACATCATAAGAAGCCGCTCTGCCACATCGCGCTCTGCTGTCCACAGGCGTTTCAGATAGCACGCATCCAGTCCCGCAACTTCGCTGCACACAACCTCACCCTGATTAATCAAGTCATCCAGACACTTCTCCACAAGCTGCTCACCTACACCTATCAGCTGAACAGTAATCATTATCAGTTTATCTCTTGGGATGAATACGTGTCCGTTACCGGAGTTATATTCCAGCTCGAATACCACCGCAGCAGACACCCGCTGGGTAGAATCTTCCTCAAATCCCATTACAAGTGCAAGCCTGTCGGCATCGGAGAAACTGACACCAATGCGCTCTGCCGTCAATATGTACGGGTCGTGCCTTACCGCGTCAAAGGCATCGTCTCCATAGCAGGCATACAGCCTCGTGGCAACACGCGGATGTATGCCTTCCCGCACCAGAAATTCCATAAGCCGGCGCATACCCATCTGCTTGTTAAATACATTTGATATCTGTTGTGCCTTGCTCAGGCTTATACCTTTTATCATAGTGAGTTTTTCCGGCTCGCTCTCGATAATATCCAGAGTATCACCGCCGAACGCAGAAACCAGAAGCGTAGCTGTTGCAGGCCCTATGCCTTTCACAACACCGGATGCCAAATATTCGTAAATACCTTCTTCCTCATATGGGAGCTCACGCCTTGCCCATTCAGCGGAGAACTGCTCCCCGTGCTGCGGGTGGCGGGTATGAGTGCCGCCTGTGAGAATCAGCTCACCCGGCGCGGCAAAGGGTACGCACCCCACAACCGTCAGCTCTTCGCCATCTTCGGTTTCCATGCGGAGCACAGTGTAGCCGTTCTCCTCGTTACGGAAGATGACAGCCCGCACTGTACCGGATATCTCTATATATCTGTCACCTGTCGCCATTCTTTAAAACTCACTCTTTCATTTGTTTTTGCCAATATTTCGGCTTCCAACCTCGTATCTTCGTCCATTCCATCGTCAATAATCATAATATTCGCTATTAAGGTTCCGTTGTCAACAAGCCATATAAGACCGCTCACAGTGTTCTCAAGTTCCGGCGATGAGCCGTCTATCCTAAGTTCAACCGTCATTTTCTGGTGCTCTCCATAAGTCACCGGAGTCAAAAGCATACCGCGCAAAAGCCATATACCCACAATAATCAACGCACTCACCAGCATTGACAGCGTTATTTCCGTCAGCATTTAACCCCCTCCTTCACCACATATTATGTTGAAAAAGGATTTTTGTTAAAAAGCCGAAATTAAAAACCTGCTTATACTGTCTTGCAGCAATGTGGACAGCCCTTTTTTCTTTCTAGTCCTCTAAATCTAATGCTTTTCTCAAAAACTGCCCTGTATAGCTTCCCTTGTACGCGGCGCACTCCTCAGGAGTTCCGGAAAAAACAAGCAGCCCCCCGCCGTCTCCGCCTTCAGGTCCAAGGTCAATTATATGGTCGGCTGTTTTTATCACATCCAGATTGTGTTCAATGACAATCACGGTATTTCCCGCGTCAACTAATCTGCCCAGCATTTCTATAAGTTTGTGAACGTCTGCGACATGGAGTCCTGTTGTCGGTTCGTCCAACATATATACAGTCTGCCCTGTTGAGCGCTTTGACAGCTCAGTCGCCAGCTTAACCCTCTGTGCCTCTCCCCCTGAAAGTGTTGTTGACGACTGTCCCAGACGTATATACCCCAGCCCAACATCAAGCAATGTCTGCATCCTGTTTCTTATTTTTGGTAGGTTCTCAAAAAATGTAACAGCTTCTTCCACCGTCATATCCAGAACTTCGGATATATTTTTCCCTTTATATTTAACCTCAAGTGTTTCTCGATTGTATCTTTTTCCCTTGCACACTTCACAGGGTACATAAATATCCGGAAGAAAGTGCATTTCTATTTTCAGCAGTCCGTCACCGGCACACGCTTCACAGCGCCCGCCGCGAACATTGAAGCTGAATCGTCCGGAGCTGTAGCCTCTCAGCTTTGCATCCTGTGTTGAGGAAAACAAATCACGGATGTCATTAAATACTCCGGTGTAAGTCGCCGGATTTGACCTCGGTGTCCGGCCTATGGGGCTCTGGTCTATGCTGATAACCTTGTCAAGATATTCCAGACCATCTATGCGCTCATATTTCCCCGGGCGCAGCTTCATATGGTTGTATTCCACACCGAGTGCTTTATATAGAATTTCATTTATCAGTGAAGATTTTCCGCTTCCCGATACACCGGTAATGCAGGTAAGCTTCTCAAGAGGAATCTCCACATCAATATTCTTCAGATTATTTTCCGCCGCTCCAATAATTTTAAGAGCTTTTCCGCTGCCCTTTCTGTGTGATTCAGGTACAGGGATTTTCTTTCTTCCGCTAAGATACTGTCCTGTAAGGGAGTTCTCAACTCTGCATATTTCTTCAAGCGTGCCTTGGGCAATTACCTCGCCTCCATGCACTCCCGCTCCGGGACCAATATCCACTATCCAGTCGGCTTCTCTCATTGTATCCTCATCATGCTCGACAACGATGAGAGTATTTCCTATATCTCTAAGATTTTTCAGCGTTTTCAGAAGTTTTTCGTTATCACGCTGGTGCAGACCGATACTTGGCTCATCCAGAATATACAGCACGCCCATAAGTGACGAACCTATCTGTGTGGCAAGGCGTATACGCTGGCTCTCCCCTCCCGAAAGAGTGCCTGCCGCTCTGGCTAAGGTCAGATATTGCAGCCCCACACTTTCAAGAAATCCCAAACGCTCTGATATTTCCTTTAGAATTCTATCGGCTATCATGGCTTTTTGCCCTGTTAGCTCAAGTCCTTTTATGAAACGCAGTGCGTCCGACACGGATCGCTCCGTGAAATCAATGATATTGCTGTCCCCTACCGTCACTGCGAGAATTTCATTTTTCAGTTTTTTCCCTTTGCAGTCGGGACAGGATATCTCACTCATGCATTGTTCGATCTCTGCGCGCATTGCCGGACTTTGAGTCTCCCGGTAACGGCGCTCTAAATTATTTATAATGCCTTCAAAGGGTTGATTCAGCGTTCCCTTGCCTCTCGGCTGATCGTAATACAGGGTGAGCTTGTCTCCCTTTGTACCGTACAAAATTACATCAATGACCTCCGCCGGAAGCTCTTTAATCGGTGTATTGAGTTTAAATTTATAGCGTTTTGCAAGGGCTTCAAAATACATACGTGATATGCCGTCACTTTTGACGTTTCCCCAGCCTGACGCACTTATGCCGCCTTCAATAATTGAAAGCGCAGGATTCGGCATGATAAGCTCAGGGTCAATGCGAAGCTGGACACCAAGACCGGTGCATGTGGGACACGCTCCATAGGGGCTATTAAAAGAGAACATTCTCGGTGTCAGTTCCTCAATGGAAACTCCGCAGTCCTCACAGGCATAGTTCTGAGAGAACATTATTTCCCTGTCCTCATCTGTCAGATCTACCGTCACAAGTCCCCCTGTGAGCGCGGAAGCTATTTCCACAGAATCTGTAAGTCTTCTCGCTACATCCTCACGTATTACAAGCCTGTCCACCACTATTTCAATATTGTGTTTTTTATTTCTGTCCAGCTTTATCTCTTCAGAGAGGTCATATATATTACCGTCAACACGGGCGCGGACATATCCGGCTTTTCTTGCATCGTCAAACACCTTCTGATGCTCGCCTTTTCTCGCCCTGATAACAGGTGCCAGTATCTGTATCCTTGTTGCTGCGGGAAGAGTCATAACCTGATCTATTATCTGGTCTACGGTTTGCTGCTCTATTTCTTTACCGCAGACCGGACAGTGAGGTATCCCTATACGCGCCCAAAGAAGGCGCAGATAGTCATAAATCTCCGTAACAGTACCCACAGTGGAGCGCGGGTTTTTACTTGTGGTCTTTTGATCAATGGATATGGCAGGTGAAAGCCCGTCGATATAGTCAATATCCGGCTTTTCCATTTGCCCCAAAAACTGTCTCGCATAGGATGAAAGGCTCTCCACATACCGGCGCTGTCCTTCAGCATATATAGTGTCGAATGCCAGGCTTGATTTTCCGCTGCCGGATATACCTGTTAAAACAACCAATTTTTCTCTGGGAATTTCCAAGTCTATATTTTTAAGGTTGTTTTCCCTGGCGCCTTTAATATAGATATTGTCGCGCATATCTTTTTTCTCCTTATACTCGCAATCTATTAATTATACAGTATTTAATATTTATTTTCAAGAGGAAGAGCCATACCTGATCTCACTATATTTGTACTTCCCCGGTCTGCATTCCCTCGTTTTTTATCTGATCATCACCGCGGTAGAACACACCTATTCTGTCTTCGTAGGCATTTAGTTTACCCAGAGCCTTATCACTGAAAATAGTGCCTCGCTGGATGCTCATATATCCGTATTTTTCACGCATTCTGTCAATGGCGGAATCCAGTTCCCGCTCCCTGTCTCTTTTTTCAAAATCGAAAAAAATATCCATCTGCTCATGTCTTCCAACAGGTATCATATCCGATACCCGCATCCCTATACTCCGTATTGTTTTCGGCCAGCTGTGCAGCTCTGTAAAAAGCTGAAGAGCGGTTGATAAAAGCTCCCTTGTTATATCCGTGTACCGCTCAAGCTTCAGCTGCCGGCTGCACCACGAGAGTTCCTTTGAATCGCGTACAGAGCAAGATACCCCTGCTCCCGCAGACGCTGAGCAACTGTCTCCACCAGCGATGTTAACGTGACTTTAACCTCTTCATAATTTGTCAGGTCGCGTGGTGTTGTGGTGCTGTTTCCAATGGATTTTGGCGGAGGTTTCAAATCATAGCGGCGCACCGGTGATCTGTCCAGCCCGTTTGCATACCTGTATATGGTGAGACCTGCCTTGCCAAATCTCTTTGACAGAATCTCCGGAGGTGCGCCGGCAAGTTCACCTATGGTTTTTATCCCCATGATGTCCAGTTTTTTTGTAGTCTGCCTCCCCACATACAGAAGATCGGAAACCGGAAGAGGCCATGCAATATCCTTATATCTGTTTTTATCAATTACGGTAACTGCATCGGGCTTTTTATAATCCGAACCTAGTTTAGCAAAAGGCTTATTCCACGAAACACCTATACTGACTGTAACTCCCAGTTCGTTTTTTATCCGCATACCGATATCCTTGGCTGCCGCTTCACCATCCTTTGCACTTATACAACCAGTAAGATCAAGCCACGATTCATCCAGCCCGAAAGGCTCACGCAAATCGGTATAGTCGGCATAGATATCATTCACTTGTTGTGTAAATTCGTAATACAGCTTCATCCTCGGCTCTAATATTGTCAGCTCAGGGCAGAGTCTTTTTGCCTCCCACAAGGTCATTCCCGTCTGTATCCCGCACTTTTTTGCTATATCATCCTTTGCTAAAATGATTCCGTGGCGCTCTGCTTCGTTTCCGCCTACTGCTACAGGTTTTCCGTGCAGTTCCGGATGATACAGGTGCTCTATACTCGCATAGCAGGAATTTATATCGGAATGAAGTATTACTCTTTCCATACTTAATTCTCCTAATAGAATAATAAATACATTATATCTCTCTTATCGAGATAAGTAAAGCCATTTATATCCTATTAAGATAATTATTTTGAAATCTTCTTGTATTTCGGATATTAATATAGTAAAATATAAAAAAAGAAATTTGAAGGGTGATTGCTATGAGTATGCAAACAGGCAAAAAAATAAGCGCCCTTCGGCGCAAGTTAGGCATTTCACAAAAAGACCTGGCATCCCAGCTGAGAATGCATGGCGTTGATGTTACCAATCAGGCTGTGTCCAAGTGGGAAAACGGCAGCAGCCTGCCAAATGCCCAGCAGTTTCTTATCCTTTGCAGTATACTTCAGGTTCAGGATGTGATGGGCGAATTTTGCGGTGTGGACAACTCTTCCATCCTATCCGGTCTGAATGAAGCAGGACGCAAAAAAGCTATGGATTATATTGAACTTTTGCATTTGAGCGGTCTGTACTCTCCAGAGGTACCCAAAACTGCTGATGTTCGCCGTTTACCTCTTTATGATATAGCCGTTTCCGCCGGAACAGGTCAATTTCTGGATACCAGCGATTACGAGCTCACTCAGGTTGATGCCGACGTACCTGTTTCCGCAAATTTCGGTGTTCGCATTTCCGGAGACAGTATGGAACCACGCTTTTCAGACGGACAAACGGTGTGGGTACGGCAGCAGTCCACTCTGGATAACGGAGAAATCGGCGTTTTCCTCTATGATGATAATGCCTATATTAAAAAACTCCGGAAATCATATGATTCGACATATCTTGTCTCTCTCAACAATGACTACGGAGATATTATCATTGATGACCGTTCCGAACTTAGAATTTTAGGGAAGGTCGTCAGCTGAATGTAAAAATCGGCGGGCATCTTTGGTGTTGTTTTATGAAAACTCGTAGGGGCGAACTGTGTTCGCCCGCGGGCGGTCGCAGACCGCCCCTACTTTCTATACCAACACCAAAGATGCCCGCTTGTTTTTATTCGGCTCTTATCTCAAGCTCACGGAGTTTAACATCATTTTTAAACACTTTAATCAGATATAAAACCTCACTCTCCAGCGGACCGAAAATAAAGTGTCCGTCTTCATCAGTGCAGAATCTTGATAATAAGTCCGGCTCATTATCCTCTCTTGGACGGAATAAAAGCACAAGGGCATTTTCCACAGGCTGCCCTTTTCCATCCAGCACTTTACCGCATATCGCACTGCGCTCGTCCGGCTCCGGTGTTATTGACGTGTTTACCTGTTCACCTTTTCTGGGGTGAAAATAAAATTTAGAATATGTACTCATAAAAGGATACCCGCTCCCTACATTCATTTTTCACTCTATTATATAGCGCACACCCCTTTGTTGTGCTTGACAAATCTTATTTAGCTATTATAAAATGTGTAAATTATCCGCAACAATAATTTTAGTAGGAGAGAATCAAAATGGCTAAGGAAAAAAAGGTCGAACAGATCACCGATATGGAGGTCGATTTTACTCAGTGGTATACTGATGTCTGCCGCAAGGCTGAGCTAATAAGCTACAGCGGCGTTAAAGGCATGTTCGTCCTTCGACCTTACGGCTACGCCATTTGGGAGAATATCCACAACGAACTGGACACCCGCTTTAAGGAGACAGGGCACGAGAATGTATCCATGCCTATGCTCATACCGGAGAGCCTTTTACAGAAAGAGAAAGATCACGTCGAGGGCTTTGCCCCGGAGTGTGCATGGGTCACACTTGGCGGCAATGAGGAGCTTGAAGAAAAGCTCTGTATCCGCCCTACATCAGAAACACTTTTCTGTGACCACTGGTCTGAAATTGTCCAGTCTTGGCGTGACCTGCCCATGCTATACAACCAGTGGTGCTCAGTCCTCAGATGGGAAAAAACCACACGTCCCTTCCTGCGCCACAGAGAATTCTTATGGCAGGAAGGTCACACCCTTCACGCTACGGCTGAGGAAGCCATTGAAGAAACCGAGCGTATGCACGAGATTTATGCCAGACTTTGCGAGGATTTCCTGGCGATGCCTGTCACTATGGGACTCAAAACCGACAAGGAAAAGTTTGCCGGTGCCGAACGCACCTATACCATTGAATGCATGATGCATGACCGCAAAGCCCTTCAAAACGGCACCAGCCACTATTTTGGTGACGGCTTTGCCAAAGCCTTTGGCATCAGCTTCTCCGACAAGGAAAACAAGCTCCAAACACCGCATGAAACATCATGGGGCTTCACAACCCGCACAATCGGCGGTATCATCATGACCCACGGTGATAATAACGGTCTGGTTCTGCCTCCCCGTGTGGCTCCGATTCAGGTAGTTGTGCTTCCTATCGCCATGCATAAGGACGGCGTCATTGAAGCTGCAACCTCGTTAGCAGAGCGACTGAAGTCTCTTGGTATTCGTGTAAAAGGTGATTTTTCCGACAACAGCCCCGGCTGGAAATTCGCGGAATACGAAATGAAGGGTGTTCCCCTTCGCGTAGAGATTGGACCAAAGGATATTGAAAACGGACAGTGTGTTGCTGTTCGCCGTGACAACCGCGAAAAAATCGTATTAAATCTGGATGAGCTTGAAACAAAGATACCCGCTCTGCTGGATACAATACAGCAGTCGCTGTTTGATAAAGCCAAGGCGCACCTGGAAGAAAACACATATGTCGCAGCTACAATTGACGAGGTTTCTGAAATCGCTGACAACAAAGGCGGCTTTATAAAAACCATGTGGTGCGGTGAAGAAGAGTGTGAAGTGGAAATGAAAGAAAAGACCGGTGTCACAAGCCGCTGCATCCCCTTCAATCAGGAGCAGCTGTCCGACACCTGCCCTGTTTGCGGCAAACCTGCGAAAAAGACAATTATATGGGGCGTCGCATATTAATTATATATCTATGCAATTTTCCGTTTTATAAACCAAACCCAGCCGCAGACATTTCTGCCGGCTGGGTTTTTTTGCATATTCATCACCTAATAACAGGTGTGCGTATTTCTCAGAACCTATCGGATATATTAGAAACCGGCTGTCTCTGTATTGTTACAGAAACAGCCGGTTATCTCCTGTGCCATTTTATGCCTCAGAAAACTGATCTTTGCCTACTCCACAAAGGGGGCATTCAAAATCCTCCGGTAAATCTTCGAATTTTGTTCCGGGAGCGATATTGCCGTCGGGATATCCCTCGGCTTCGTTATATTCCCATCCGCACAGATCACATACATATTTCATGGTTACATCTTCTCCTTTTACGTGGATGATGTAATATTAGCATATTTTAGCTGTCTTTTCCAGTCTAGTCTTGTACCGGTCCAAAAATTCCATCGCGGAATGCGCTTATGTATTCCATGCAGAAATAATCATCGCCCTTGAGAGCTTCAGCAGCATAGATAGCGCCGCGAAGATCACGGTTAAGGGGATCCAGAACTGCACTGTCCATACCTGCACTTATTGCAAGAACCGCAAATGCCAGGTTAATGATTTTGCGGTAAGGCAGGTTGAAGGAAATATTTGAAATTGCACCAGAAATATGCACTTCGGGATATTTTGTTTTAATGTAAGTCATGACTTCAATAACCATTGCAATGCCGTCTTCAGAGGTGCAGAGCATCTCAACAAGAGGATCAATGTGGATACGGCTGTGAGCAATCTTATACTCGTCAACCTTAGCCATAATGTTGTCAAGGACGCGGATGCGGTCAGCCGCACTCTTGGGGATTCCGGTATCGTCGCAAAGCAGTGCCATTATATCCCACTTTGTGTCAGCGATAACAGGGAATACCACATCAATCTTATCACCCTCACCTGAAACAGAGTTGAAAAGACCGGGCTTTTTGCAGAACTTTAAGCCTTCAAGGCAAACACCGGCATCGGGGCTGTCAACAGAGATCGGTACGTCGGTAACTTCTTGAACAAGATTGATGAGCCAGCCAAGTGTCTCAACCTCTCCGACATCTACAGAAGCACAAACATCAATAAAGTCAGCGCCTACATCGGCCTGTTTCTTTGCGATGTCCTTAATCAGCTCCTCATTACGCTCAGCAATAGCCTTTGCCATAGAGGGAATGGAGCCGTTGATTTTTTCAGCAATAATTATCATGTGCCAAATTCCTCCTCAAAAGTTAATCTCATTATGCAGTCAATAGCAATACTTGTATTATAAACCAAGAGATACACCCATGCAACATTTTTCGTAATGTCATTTTGTTGTTTTTAACAATCAAAAAATATATAAATTGTCTCATAAAGGGCTGTTTCTGCAATAATCGCAGCCATTTCCGGCTGTGGTCATTGTATTATTCCACAAGGAACTTTATATTTTCTTTTTTGCAGCCTCAACAACATGGGAGACTAAAACAGATGTTGTAACAGTGCCCACTCCGCCCGGAACAGGAGTAATCGCTCCAACTATCGGCTCAGCATCTTCAAATTTCACATCGCCGCATAACTTGCCTTTTTCATCATTCCAGTTGATTCCGACATCAACAACAATCTGCCCCGGGGAGAAATATTCCGCTGTTACTGCTTCCATTTTGCCTGCTGCAACAATAACAATATCGGCTTCTCTTGTTACCGCCGGCATGTCTACAGTGCGGGTATGGCAAACTGTCACCGTGGCGTTCTTTTTCATCAGCATCATTGCTGCGGGCTTTCCGACCACGAGGCTGCGTCCGATAACAACTGCCTTCTTGCCTTTGCAGTCAATCTCAAAATGATCAAGAATTTCCATGCAAGCCTGAGCTGTGCAAGGTGCAAATCCTTTACCGCTGTCTGTGAATACACCTGCCAGAGACCCTTCTGTTATACCGTCAATATCCTTTTCAGGTGCAAGGGCTGCACACACTGCTTCTTGATCCAAATGTTTGGGCAGCGGGCGGAAAATTAGGACACCGTGAACCTTGTCATCATTATTCAGCTTCTCAACCTCAGCCATAAGGCTGTCCTGATCGACATCCGCAGGCAGGATTACATTTTTAACCGCAACACCAACTGTCTCACAGCGCTTCATCGCGCCTTTTTCATATGAAATGTCATCCGGTCTTTCTCCAACACGCAGAATTGCCAGTGTCGGAAATACATTTTTCTCTGCAAGAGCCGCAATTTCGGCTTTCATTTTTTCATTCAGAGCGGCAACAACGTCCGCACCTTTTAAAATCTGTGCCATATCCATGCCCTTTCTTTTCAATTGCGCCGTCAGTAGTGCACGGCTCGGTTTGATGCAGCAAGCATGCCGCATACATAGGTTAATTAAACCGCAAAACTATACTTTTATCGGTTTTTTAGCGTAAACGGTCTACTACTTTACTAAAAATCTCATCCGCTTTTGCGCAATAATCGCTTAGCATTTTATCCGCTTCAGCTTCCAAGTCAGCAGCATATGCCCTGTCTGTCATAGTTTTAGTGTTGATAAACACATTGAGGCTGGCGCCCTGCAATGCCGTTTTACAGCCAAGAACACCCACACCTACATCAGAAATTGCCAACGCTGAGCCTTTCACCCCAAGCTCTTCGTGCAAATCAATTGCTTTGCATGCTGCGCGCATGATGTCCATCGGCACGCCGCAAGCAACTCTCAGTGCATTTTCCATCACGCTCTCACGTGTCGGATCGTCCTTGGGTATTCCATATGCCTTGGAAAGCGGTTCAAAAGCTACCGCGTCCTCATCAACAAGATGAAGCATCTCAGCGCGGAGCTTCTCCGCCTCTTCCATTATGGCGATTACATCTGCCTCAACATCCGCATATTTTTTCTTGCCTACGGTGAGATTTCCCACCATTGATCCCAGCGCAACGCCCACTGCGCCAATAAGTGCAGAAGCACCGCCGCCGCCGGGTACCGCCGCCTTTGATGCCAGTACGTCGGTAAATTCTCTCAAATTATTATCAATAAAACTCATAAACGCCCTCCTTAATTATAGAGAGAGCACATAGTGTGCCCTCTCTATTAACACTTTTGAAAGACTTATTAGAAAAGTCCGCTGATAACGCCTGTGGAATTGACATCAATCTTCTCAGCTGCCGGAACCTTGGGCAGTCCGGGCATTGTCATAATGTCGCCGGTGAGAGCCACGATGAAGCCAGCACCTGCTGAAACCTTCAGATTGCGCACAGCAATGCGGAAGTTCTTCGGCGCGCCGAGCTTCTTCTGGTCGTCTGAGAAGCTGTACTGTGTCTTTGCCATGCATATGGGAAGCTTATCCATTCCGATTTCTTTGAGCTCATCAAGCTGCTTGGGTGCGTTTCCAATGAAGTCCACGCCGTCAGCGTGATATATGCGAGTTGCAATTGCACTTATCTTGTCTTCAATTGACATCTCGGTGTCATAGCTGAACTCAAATGCATTGGGCTGTTCGCATAGACGCACAAGCTCATTTGCAAGCGCAATTCCGCCTTCGCCGCCCTTTGCCCATACTTCGGACAACGCTACATTGACGCCGAGCTCACGGCACTTGTCTTCAACAAGCTTAAGCTCTGCTGCTGTATCTGTGGGGAACGCATTGATTGCCACAACCGCAGGAAGCTTATAAACACTTGTGATATTCTCAACGTGCTGAAGCAGGTTGGGAAGTCCGGCTTCGAGAGCCGCAAGGTTTTCATTGTTCAGGTCTGCCTTAGCAACTCCACCGTGGTGCTTGAGCGCACGGACAGTGGCAACAATAACGACAGCGTCCGGTTTCAGACCTGCCATGCGGCACTTAATGTCAAGGAACTTTTCCGCACCAAGGTCAGCACCAAAGCCAGCCTCTGTAACGCAGTAGTCACCAAGCTTGAGAGCCATGCGAGTAGCTGTTACACTATTGCAGCCATGAGCAATATTCGCGAAAGGACCGCCGTGGATAATAGCAGGTGTTCCCTCTAAAGTCTGAACGAGGTTCGGCTTCAGAGCGTCTTTCAGCAGAGCAGCCATAGCACCCTCAGCCTTTAGATCGCCTGCTGTTACCGGCTTGTTATCATAGGTATATGCAACTATGATACGGGCAAGGCGGGCTTTGAGATCGTTAATATCAGAAGCAAGGCAGAATACAGCCATGACTTCTGATGCGACAGTAATGTCATAGCCGTCTTCACGGGGTGTGCCGTTTGCCTTACCGCCGAGACCATCGACTATGTTACGCAGCTGTCTGTCATTCATATCAACACAGCGGCGCCATGTGATGCGGCGAGGATCGATTCCCCTGTCATTGCCCTGGTAGATATGGTTATCAATCATAGCAGCCAGCAGATTGTTAGCCGCGCCGATAGCGTGGAAGTCACCGGTGAAGTGAAGGTTAATGTCCTCCATGGGAACAACCTGAGCATAACCGCCGCCTGCGGCTCCGCCCTTGACACCGAAAACAGGTCCCAGAGAAGGCTCGCGAAGTGCCACGACAACACTTTTGTTTATCTTGCGCAGACCATCCGCCACACCAACTGTGGTAGTTGTTTTTCCCTCACCTGCGGGTGTGGGGCTAATGGCCGTGACAAGAATCAGCTTTCCGTCCGGTTTAGCCTTCAGGTCAGTCAGAAGATTGTAGTCAATCTTTGCTTTATAGTTTCCGTATTGCTCCAGATATTTATCATCCACGCCTGCTGTTTTTGCAATTTCGCGGATATTTTCGATCTCGGTTTCCTGGGCTATTTCGATATCGCTCTTATACTCTGCCATTTGCTATCCTCCTTATATTATTGCGAAGTTGTTTCAGGTAATTACATATCTTTGATTCCGGATTCTTTTACGAGACGTGCAACATCCTCAAATTTGTTGAGTGCATAGAGATGGATGCCGCCGATTCCGGTAACGCGATATTCATCTATCAGCTTAATAGTATATTCCATACCGGCTTCTTTAAAAGCAGCCTTTTTCGCTGCAAGAGAGTCGGGTTCCTCGCCTGGAGCAAAGGGGTTGGGGAATATCCAGTATTTTGAAATCAGTTCAGAAAGTGCTCTTGGCATAACGCAGCCGTTGCGTGAAAGAGCCATGTTAATTGTTGCGGACATGTCCAGAACAGGCATGATACCCACATCAACAGGCATTGTGATTCCTGCTGCGCTGATAGCATCCATCCAGTAACGGAAAGCATCCATGTCCCAGCAAAGCTGAGTCATAATGCAGTCAGCACCCTCGTCCTGTTTCTGTTTCAGGAAAGCGATGTCAGCATCGAGGCTGCGGCAAGAAATATGTCCCTCAGGAGACCCGGCTACAGCAATGGTAAACTTGTCGCCGAATTCATCACGAATAAACTTCACCAGCTCAGTTGCATAGTGCAGGTCACCGCCTGTACCGGTCCAACCGAAAGGCAGGTCACCGCGAAGAGCCAAGACATGATCGACACCGCGATCAAGATAATTCTGAAGCTGCTCTTTCATACCTTCACGGGTATTGCCAATGCAAGTGAAGTGCGCTACCGAGAGTGTGTTCTTGTTATTAATAGCATCAAGAACAGGAAGCTGCTTTCCGACGTTGGTTCCGCCGGCGCCGTATGTAACTGAAATGTAATCCGGATTCATAGTGCATAACTGGTCGAGAACTCCGCCTTCGCCTAATAAGTTGGCCTCGCCCTTATCCGTCTTGGGAGGAAACAGCTCGAAGGAAAACGCCATACGCTTCGCCATGATTTCGTGCATCTTCATTATTTGATCTCCTTTTCAGAAATTGTCCCTTAGGAATCATTCTTCCGTAAGTATACTATCTTCTTTTTCGATGCGCCATAGTCTTTCGTGGTTTTTTTTCCATTTAGTGTTGCATTTTTTGAACAATGTGTTGTGTATATTAATAACCGTTAATATTTTCATTATCAACATTGTACAATATTTTTTTATATTACGTTGGTTTTCAAGGCTTCGTTCGGTTATTTTTATTGTGTGTTCATACAAAGGTTCATGTTCCAAATTGTTGTCTGTATTTAAGCCCCAAAATCTTTGTGCAAGATAGCTAAATAATTAACAATCTGTAAATTTTCTCTGATTTTACAGGTTTTTTCTCTTNCTCTGTTCCCTATCAATTATCNCTTTCTTTCGTTTTGCAGCTATTTTCACTTCTTCATGCAAGGTGCAGNCATCACTTCTTTGAGCCAGTCCATTAAAAAGAAAATACTATACCATTATTTACTTGCATACCGGATGATTTAATTATGTTAGAATCAAATAGAAAACCGCAAACA
>JGI994J12354_10001246_pt1 | contig 25768 bp, 20 predicted proteins | sample IntmicLarv3ML3BL_FD_12354 | JGI IMG/M metagenome (IMG submission 12354)
TTCAAGCACCGGGCGGCAAGGTTGCCATGAAACAAACATCAGATACACATTCCATCACCGTTTCCATATCGGATTCCGGCTGCGGAATGGATGAGAAAACCATTAAGCACATTTTCGATAAGTTTTATCAGGGCGATACCTCCCACTCCAAAGAAGGCAACGGCCTCGGCTTGGCCCTTGCACACCGTATTGTCGAAAAAGCAGGCGGAACGCTTTCTGTGGAAAGCATGGTCGGAAAAGGTTCGGTTTTTACTGTGCAATTAAATGTGTAAATTAATAATACTCAAACAATTCCGAATCAAAACTCAAACATTTCTGTTGTAGACTATATTTGTAAGTCAAACAACATTTTTAATTATCAAAGGAGAATCCAAAATGAACGAAACAAACAGCTCAAGAGATTTCGTTGGATACGAATACAAGGAGCTTACGGTTCCACGCAGCATGGAAGCTATCTACGTTGACGGCTACCAGAACTTTGGCTGGAAACCATCTGAAACGTCGGGTGTTGTTACTGGAATCAACTTCAGCCATCTAAAATTCAGGCGTGACCGCAAGATATTAAACAAAGCAGAGCTTACCCGCCTTCAGCGTCAGTTCGACTCTTGCACAAATGAAATCACCTCACTGGAAAAATCCAAAACGACAAATGCGACAATTTCTGCACTCATCGTCGGGTTGATTGCCTGTGCGTTTTTAGCCGGTTCAGTATTTGCTGTAACTGCTCCCATACCCAATATCCTGTTGTGCGTGATATTTGGATTGCCGGGTATTATAGTCTCCATTTTCCCATATTTCATTTTCAAGTCAATGATTTTGAAAAGAGCACGAACAATAGAACCTCTCATTGACACCAAATATGATGAGATGTATGAGGTTTGTGAAAAAGCAAATAGCCTACTTCCTAAGTAAACCCACTCCCCTCCTCTAAACGGCCTTCATTCTGTTTTCAGAATGAAGGCCGTTTTTTAATTAATAATACTCAAACAAAATCGAATCAAAACTCAAACAATTCATTGATACTATAGGCACATCAAATGAGAGAGGATATAACCATTATGAAAAAAACAAATTGGATTATAAACATTATTCGCATCATAATGATCGCCGCCATGGTAATCGCTTTAGGGCGCGGCATTTATATGGGTATTGTAAGCCATGAATTGGAGACTGATTATTTCATAACGGCATTCACAGCTCTCGTTTCAATAATCATCACCTACATACCAACCTTTGTTCAAAACAAAAAAATCATCGCTATGCCAGTGATGCTACAAACAGCGCTTACTGTATTTACCTTTTTAGCAATGTTTTTTGGCGAAATGCTTGGCTTTTATGATTTGTTTAATTGGTGGGATTCCATGCTCCATTTTTCCTCAGGCATCATCTTCGCTTTGGTCGGATATATGCTGTTTATCACCTTCAACCGTGACAGTAGCGTCCGTGGTAAGCTCCATCCGGCCAGCGTGATTATGTTTGCTGTCTGCTTTTCAATAGCCTGCGGTGCTATGTGGGAAATCTTTGAATTTGCCGGAGATAGTATGCTTGGAATGAATATGCAGCGCTGGCAAAACGACATCCAACCGGCTGATTGGTCCGCCCTGCAAAACGCCTCCAATTTTTCCAATCCGGGCCTAATCAACACCATGAAGGATATTATCTGTGATGTATCCGGCACATTGCTTGCCATTCCAATGCTTTTGCCCCTTATATGTAAGAATAATAACTATGTCAAGACCAATATTACCACTGATGATTTAGTAATTGAATTTGTGCCGAAAAAACCTATGTTTGGTCCGCTCCTTCCCATTCCGGCAAATCGTGAAAACACTCCTGCAAAGAGCGCGTAATTTTTCAAGTTGATAATTCTCAAATGGTTTTGGGTAAAACTCAAATTTCGAAAGGAGTATTGAATATGAATCTCGTAGTTGTAGTTGTCGTAGTTGTAATTGCTGTAATTGCCATCACCGCTATCGTCATCAAAAAGCGCAAAAAATAATAGTATCTTTACAAAAAACGAGCTGCGGTTGCAAAGCTCGTTTTTATGTCGTAATCGGCGATATATCAACATCAATTTGAAAAAAACATCACTCTCAGCGAGTGAGTAAAAAGAAAGAATATTATGAGTATAAAAGAAAAAGTGCAAGCCTTCTATTTCTAACTTGAAATTAAAGGTACAAGGTTAGGATTTATTTTCACATAAATATGTCATATGGGTGATTTTTGTATTGATATTTTCATTCCTATGAGATACAATAATAAAAAGGAAATGTAAAAGAATGATGTTTAAATTTTAGAATTGGTTGGGTGGCTTATACATGGAACTTTTCATGAGCTTATTAATTATGCTGGGCGGCGTTGCCGTATTCATGTACGGAATGAAACAAATGAGCCTGAGTATGGAACAAGGCGCCGGAGCAGGTGTACATAAACTGTTTAAAAAAATCAACAAAAACAGGATGGTTGACTATGGTGTAGGAATAGGTTCAACAGTTATTGTTCAGTCCTCTTCCGCGACCTCTATTATGACTGTCGGACTTGCCAATGCCGGCATTGTAGATGTTAAGAATGGTTCAGGAATGATTTTGGGTGCCAAGGTAGGAACAACCCTCACTGCATTCATGTTTGCTCTTTCCGGAGTAAACAAAGGCAGCTTTAGTATGAGTGCGGTATTTGCATCGTTTGCATTTGTTGGTGTGCTGATAATATATATGTCAAGCAATGAAACACTGAATAAATTTGCGCTCTTTATAGTCGGTTTTGGTATGCTATTTGCAGGACTCGAATTGATGGAAACCTCTATCGGCGGTTCAGATTCTATTCTCAGCATGGAGCTTCAAAAGGTTTTTCAATATGATATAATGCATAACCCGATTTGCCTTGTAATTTTAGGAGTTCTTTTTACCGGAATTATACAGTCTTCAACAGCGGCAACCGGGCTGTTTCTTATATTCCTGACAACGGGTGTTATTGAATCCGTTGACCAATCTTTTTTCCTTATTATGGGTGCTAATATCGGTACTTGTTCGGATGGCCTTATGGCTTCTATTGGCGCAAACGCAAATGGTAAACGCATCGCGGTTTTTCATATATTGACCAGCACAATAGGTGCGGTGATATTTTCTATTGTTCTTATCATTTTCAAAACACCCATCGTCGGCTTTTTTGAAGATGCTTTCCCGGGAAACCCGCAGTGGAGCCTTGCCACATTTAATTTACTTTACAATGTTATATATACGTTGATTCTTCTGGTGTTTTTAAATCCGCTAGTCAATATGGTAAAGAAAATGGTTAAGGATGGGCATCAGAAAAAGGCACATGTGAAATATATCGATGATCTTTTACTTGCCACTCCCCTGGTCGCTATTGAAAACACCCTTAAAGAAGTATATGATATGGCGACATTGGCGCAGAAAAATTTTGAATGCTCTTTTCATGGACTGATGAAAGCAGATACCAGCGAAAGCAAAAAGATAGCCGACGCGGAATATACTATTGATGATATAACACGCGCTCTTGCTGACTATCTTATAAAAGTATCGGCAGCAACTACATCAGCAGAACACGAAAAACTGGTAGGTGGACTGCATCATGTTATCAATGATATAGAGAGAATCGGAGATTATGCGGTTGTATTGGCAAAAGAAACCAATTATATGAAACAATGTGACGCGCATTTCATGGGTGAAACGGAAGAAGAGCTACAACAAATCTATATGAAAATACCTGAAATGTTTTCGCTGGCGCTTGAAGCCTTTAAAACCCGCGAAACGGATAATCTGGAAAAAATAGCAGACATACAATCAGAAATAAATCAATTAATCAACTCCGCTAAAGATGTGCATATTATACGGCTAAATTCCAATATGTATCCTGTAGAAGTATCGAAGAGTCTTTATTCGGTTTTATTTTCGCTTGAAAGAGTATCCGACCATATTGTTAACATTGCGTTTTCTATACGTTCTGGTACGGGTAGTAAAATGGAAGCTTTTGAAAGCTTGAAAAAAGCGCACCAAAGATAAATCTGTATTAGTGTATTTACTTGACATGATGGATTCTTTCAAATAATCATTCACAATTTACAATTAACAGGAGATAATACTATGGAACACAAAATAATTGTTGACAGCTGCTGCGATATCACTCCTGATATGAAAAAACAATTTAATATCACTTCAGTGCCATTGACAATGCTGTTGGGAACAAAGGAATTTATTGACGATAGTTCCCTTGATATCGCTGATTTTATGCAACAAATGAAAGATTGTACTGAAAAGGTGGGTTCCGCTGCGCCATCACCGATATTATATCAAGAAGCGCTTAAAGATTCTGAATCTGCATTTGTGATAACATTATCAAGCAAGCTTTCGGGCTCTTATTCCAGTGCTGTTATGGGGAAATCCTTTGTCAAAGAAGCTGATACAAGCAAGACTCATATATTGGATTCTAAAAGTGCATCTGCCGGAGAAACCCTTATTGCAATAAAATTGCATCAGCTTTTGGCAGAAGGCAATCCGAAGGAACTAGTAATAGGCGCTATAAAGAAGTTTATAGATAATATAAAAACCTATTTTGTTCTTGAAAACTACGACAATTTACAGAAAAATGGCCGTATCGGAAAATTGAAAGGTAAGCTTGTACAAATGCTCGGCATCAAACTCATAATGGGATCTGACGGAGATGGAAATATTGCTTTGTACGAAAAGCCGCGCGGTGCTCGGCAAGTTATAGGAAAAATGCTATCGCTCATTGAAAAAAGCGGAAAGAATACAGAGGGCGAAAATTTGGTGATTTCGCATTGTAATAATCCCGATTTGGCCGAACAGCTTTCATCAGAAATTAAACGCTTATTTCGTTTCAGTGATATTTTCGTAGTACCCACTGGCGGACTCAGTTCATTATATGCAGACGATAAAGGCGTTGTAATGGCATTTTAAAATCAGGGCTTGTTTGTGTAAAAACAAACAAGCCCTGATTTGTTATTTTAGTTGTTCTTCTGTATACACTCCTGTGTCTATAAGCTCTGTTTTATAATTCTCCTTGGTTATGACCACCGGCTCAAATGTTTTAGAAACCAAAGAGCTTTTGCCAGACAAGTAATCCAATGTGACATCAACTGTTGAATACAAAAGCTTACTTCTATCTGAAAAAACCGCCATAGTCTGGGTTCCCTCTTTTATGCGCTTAGCAGTGCTGAGACTGCATCCAACTGTAGTAACCACAGGATAGCTCTTCTCATAATGTCCGGAGCTAGTCAATGCAGAGCGCACACCGTTTGCAATGGTTTCATCAGATGTGTATATAGCATGAAGATTTCTCGTGCCGATATAATATCTGGCAAGCAGTTTTATAAGTCTGGTTTCAGCTTCATCGGAAGTCCCATCAGAAGCTACCTTATCATAATCTTTCAGACCTGAACCAATGCTCAAAGTTTTTGAAGCAAAATATGGCTCGAGAACAGACATGGAGTCGTTATAATAAGTTTTTTCCAATTCATTTGATAAAGAACCGCAGAACATCTCGATTTCAAGCTTGGATGTTGTATCCTTTAAGCCTAATTTATTTTCAAGGTACTCCCCTATTATTAGGCCTGTTTTACTGGTATCAAAGGTTATATTAGCATCAGCGCCGTCTATTGCGGTTTGATATGCTATGATTTTTATGCCGGCTGACTTTGCGTCAGCTACTGCTGTTTTTAAGTCATCCGTGTCAATCGGAGCCACAATAATAATATCACACTTTTCTGAGATAAGTGAGCGCAATTCCTCTTCTTGCTTTTGTGCATTATTTTCACAGTATTTTATCAGCACTTCATGCCCTTTTGCTTTAAATTCAGTCAAATAATATTCGCCCTCAGTGCCAAAATAAGCGTCGTCATTTGTTGGCAAGCATATGCCTATTTTCTTTGCTTCACTGTTACAAGCAACAAAAGGAATGGCGCATAATAAAATTAATAAAGACAGTAAAAATCGTTTCATGATTATTCCCTCACAAAAAACATCAGCCGGCTCGAAAAACTATCGAGCCGGCTGTAATTAATTAACCATTGTAGAGCTCTTGCATCCGTACAAGATGTTCGTATTTATCCTTAGCGTCGGCCTCAGCAGCGTCAAACAATGCTTCGGCACGCTGCGGATTAGCACGCATAAGAGAGCTATAACGCACCTCGCTGAGAATAAAGTCTTTATAGCTTCCCGTTGGCGCTTTGCTGTCCAGCATAAAGGGATTTTCGCCCTCAGTCTTTTTGCGCGGATCAAAACGGAAATTATGCCAATAGCCGGCCGCAACAGCATTTTTCTCCTCGGTGATATTAACGCCCATACCGCCTTTTATTCCATGGTTTATACACGGTGCATAAGCGATAACAATTGAGGGGCCATTGTAGCTTTCTGCTTCGTTCAGCGCCTTTATGGTCTGATTATAATCAGCGCCCATAGCAATTTGAGCCACATAGACATAGCCGTAAGACATAGCGATAGCGGCAAGATCTTTCTTCTTGATGGTTTTACCGGCCGCCGCAAATTGGGCGATAGCTCCGGTAGGCGTGGCTTTTGATGATTGGCCGCCCGTGTTTGAATACACTTCGGTGTCAAACACCATGATGTTAACATTATCGCCTGAAGCTATTACATGGTCAAGACCGCCAAATCCGATATCGTAAGCCCATCCGTCGCCGCCAAAAATCCATACGGATTTCTTGACAAAGATGTCTTTCATGCCAAGTGCTTCTTTATAAAGAGCATCAAATTCGCATCCGCATTTGCCGCAATTGGCAACAGCCTTTTCAAGGGCGGTAACGAGTTCAGCAGAAGCTTCCTTGCTGGAGGTGCTGTTGTCTTGTGATTCAAGCCACTTTGCAGAAGCCTCTTTAAGACCCCATTCAGCAGGCAAATCGGTATCGATAAATTTCTTCAATATATCTTCAAGCCGTCCCAAACGGGCATTAAGAGCAAGGCGCATACCATAACCAAATTCAGCATTATCTTCAAACAAAGAATTCTGCCAAGCAGGGCCGTGGCCGTCTTTGTTCACCGTGTAAGGCGTAGACGGTGATGAACCGCCCCAAATGGACGAACAGCCTGTGGCATTGGCTATATACATGCGGTCGCCAAACAGCTGAGTGATGAGCTTGGCATAGGGCGTTTCGCCACAACCGGCGCAAGCGCCAGAAAACTCAAGCAACGGCTGAAGGAACTGGCTGCCCTTTACAGATTCAGGTTTGAATTTTGCTGCAACCTCAGGTTTTTCAGGCAGCTTGCTTGCATAGGCAAAGAACTCCTGCTGCTCAAGCTGGCTGTCCAATGGCTGCATAACAAGGGCCTTTTCACCTTTCATTCCAGGGCAAACATTAGCGCAGCTTCCACATCCGGTACAGTCAAGTGACGAAATGCTCATGGAAAACTGCAAATCAGACAGGCCTGTCATGGGTTTTGCTTTAGCACATTTTGGCGCGTTTGCAGCTTCGTCGGCCGTCATTGCTACAGGACGGATGACAGCATGCGGGCATACATAAGCACAGAAATTACACTGAATACAATTTTCAGGCTTCCATTCAGGTACGTCGACGGCAATACCGCGCTTTTCATAAGCCGATGAACCAAGCGGAACAGTACCGTCGGCCATGCTTGTAAAGGCTGATACAGGAAGCTTGTCGCCCTGCTGTGCATTAACAGGAGCCAGTATGTTGTCAATATAATCCTTGATTTCTGCCCGGCCGCCGCTGAGCTCATTGATTTTTGTGCTGCCCGAAGCAGTTTTCCAAGAATCAGGGACCTTGATTTCAGTAGTTCCGGCCACACCGCGTTCAATAGCAGAATGGTTCATGGCAACAATCTTTTCGCCCTTCTTACCATAGGACTTTGTTGCTGCTTCTTTCATCAATCGCACAGCATCATCAGCAGGAATAATCTTAGAAAGATTAAAAAATGCAGCCTGCAATATGGTGTTGACACGTCCACCCAAGCCAAGCTCCTTGGCTATAGCGGTTGCGTTAATTGTGTAAAATTTAATATCATTTTCAGCTATATAGCGTTTTACACTGTCGGGCAGATGAGTTTCCAAATCACCCATATCCCAACCGCAGTTAAGCAGGAATATGCCATCCTTTTTCAAATCCTCAACAATCTTATATTTATCGATATAGCTGGGATTATGGCAGGCAACGAAATCGGCCTGATTGATAAGATATGTCGATTTTATCTTGGATTTACCAAAACGCAGATGTGAAACAGTGACACCGCCCGATTTTTTAGAATCGTACGAGAAATACCCCTGAGCATACATATCTGTGTTATCGCCGATGATTTTAATTGAGTTTTTATTGGCACCCACAGTGCCATCAGACCCAAGTCCCCAAAATTTACAGCTATGTGTACCTATAGGAGTAGTGTCGGGTGATTCGGTGTTTTCGAGAGAAAGGTTTGTTACGTCATCCACAATACCTATAGTAAACTGCTTTTTGGGAGTTTGAGCTGTCATATTGCGGTAAACACTGATGAAATTAGCCGGAATTGTATCTTTAGAACCCAAGCCGTAACGACCAGCATATACAGGAATATTTTCAAATTTGCTTCCACGCAGAGCAGCCACAACATCAAGGAACAGCGGCTCACCCAGCGAACCGGGTTCTTTTGTACGATCTAGAACAGATATGGATTTCACGCTGTCAGGAATAACATTTATCAAATGTTTGATAGAGAAAGGACGGTAAAGGCGAACCTTTATTAAGCCGACTTTCTCGCCATTAGCATTGAGATAATCGATAGTTTCCTCAATGGTATCGCAGGCCGAACCCATAGCCACTATAACTCTGTCAGCATCTTTTGCGCCATAATAATTGAACAGTTTATAATCGGTGCCGATTTTTGCATTAACCTTGTTCATATAATCTTCGGTAATGTCGATAATATCATTATAATAGCCATTCGATGATTCTCTGGCCTGGAAGAAAATATCGGGGTTTTGAGCTGTACCGCGCTGAACCGGATGCTCAGGGTTGAGCGAGCGGGCACGGAAAGCATCAAGAGCCTGATAATCAAGCATATCGGACAAATCGTTATAGTCCCAAGCTTCAATTTTCTGGACTTCATGGCTTGTACGGAATCCGTCAAAGAAATGCAGGAATGGTACGCGGCCCTTTATCGCTGATAAATGCGCTACAGCACCCAAATCCATAACCTCTTGAGGATTCGTAGCACACAGCATAGCAAAACCGGTTTGACGGCAGGCATACACATCAGAATGATCACCAAATATCGAAAGTGCATGGCTGGCCAATGCGCGAGCCGAAACATGTATTACACCAGGCAGAAGTTCACCGGCAATCTTATACATATTGGGTATCATGAGCAATAATCCCTGCGACGCAGTGTAGGTTGTTGTGAGCGCACCGGCCGCAAGCGAGCCGTGCACTGCACCGGCTGCACCAGCCTCAGACTGCATCTCTGTAACTGTTACAGGACGGCCAAACATATTGACAGCGCCGCCTACAGCCATTCTGTCTGTTTCCTCGGCCATGTTGCTTGATGGAGTGATAGGATATATCGCTGCCACATCAGTAAACGCATAAGATACGTGTGCTGCAGCGGTGTTTCCATCCATCGTTTTCATTTTTCTTGCCATTGAACATCCTCCTAAAAATATAAATACTCTCTACGAATAGACAAAATTTTTCGTGTCCCTCGCTCGTTCCCCCCAAGCCAATAAGCCAAAGGGTTAAATTTTTAACGAAAAGGCACATTATAGTAATTTTACTATAATGTGCCTTTATTGTAAAGACATATTTTATAAGAAAATAGTGCATTCTTATACAATATTTTGGATAAAGGGTACACTACTTGAGATTAAGATAGGGTGCCGGGTCTACACGGGTGTCATTTACTAAAACTTCAAAGTGAAGATGGTTGCCTGTCGAGCGTCCGGTTGAACCCACCGCACCAATGACCTGCCCACGAGTTACCTTCTGGCCCGCTGTAACTCTGATAGCGCTGCAATGAGCATACAGGGTTTTAACTCCGTTATCATGTTGAACAATTATGCTCAAACCATATCCCGAACCGGCGTTATTAAGCGAAACCACTGTGCCGCCATCCGCTGCCAGAATATCCGTCCCCAGAGGGGCTGCAATATCCAAGCCGCGATGTCCGCGGTTGTCACCCCAAAAAGAACTAACATATGTGCGGCCGCTTGTAACCTTTCCAACTGGCCATACGAAATTTCCTATAGTAACACCATCACCCACAGGGGCCTTTGGTACTGTCACAACTTCCGCAACAGCGCGTTTAGTGCCGATTTCTATCTGCTCATCTACAGTGGCTGTAATCACCTGCGTGTTAACCACACGCTCAGAAGTTAAAATTCCATTAATATAGGTTTGCTCAATGGTAATAAGCGATTTGCCTTTTTGACCCTTTACCTTGACGCTTCTGTAATCATCATTATAAGCTGCGTTTTTTGTCTCTACAACTTTAAATTCTAAATCTTTTTCAATATTTACATCACGTATAGTCTTCACGCTGAGCAGCGGTAAGCTGGTGCTTAATTTCAACACATCGCCCTTTTTAAGTTTGGTGATATTCTCATTTTGCTCTTTAAGCATTTCAGTTGTGACATGTAATTTTGATGCTACCGATTCAAAAGTATCACCCTTGGCAGCTGTGTAAGTTTTGCTTTCGATATTCTCGGTATTAAGCAAGGGGATTATTTCAGCCCCTGATTTCACCTTTTCAGCAGGATAAAGGCCGGGCAGAACCCTTATATTATCAACAAAAGTAACACGTTCGCCAGTGGTCACTACCTTATGTTTTGCTAAAATATTTTCCAGCTCACTATATATTGCGTCCTTGTCAGAAGAAACAAAAAGCAAAACATCCCCAGCATAAAAGCCATAACTATCGGCATAAGCACTAGAATTACTTATTAATATCCGGCTCAACACTGAAGCATCGCACAGGCGTGCATTACTAACCATGCGAACATGAAACTCGGGCACAAGTGGCGGCTCGGATTCACTTTCCATGGCGATGCTTTGCTTATAACCTGTGACTGCCTCATCAAATACGGTTTCATTGTCTACATAGCCCAAATGCATTCCGTCAACTGTTACCTCAAGTACAAAATCAAATTTTGCGAATGTAAGCACGGTAAACAGCAGTACTATAGCAGCGCCGACAGGCGCTACATGATTGAATATCTTAATCCATACATTTTGCGAACGGCGAAGACCCGAGAAAAAACCTTGAAAAAAACTGCCCAAAAATCCGAATATGCTTCTCTGGGCACGGGCATTTTTATATAAGCCAGCAAAAGAAGAATCTTTTTCGCGTTTGTTTTTACGCGAAAAAAGCCCGCCTAGTCCGCCTAAAACCGGCTTCAAAGCAGAAAAAACGTGGTATACAATAAATCCAAAACAGGCAAATGTAAATAATCCGACCTGCGTACATATATTATAAATTATGTGAAAGATTTTTTTGAACAAAGTCAAAAAACTCATCTGGTCATTCCCTTCAAAAATTAATAAAGGTTACAAATCCGTAATTATTATACGCAAATTATTACAAAATTGCAACCTTTAAATAGATTTTTGTCACTTTGCACTATATAAAATCCGCCATGTATATTATTTTATGTATTTCAATTGACTTTCAGTGTGGTTTTCTATCACCTTCGACATGATTATACATTCCCTGCGTGCTCCCTTTAAATCATGTTCAAGATAATTACCGCATTCAATACTGCTGACCCCTGGGATTAAACCATCAAAGTTGGCAATGAAATCAAAGCTTTCCTTCACAGCGGATACAACCTGTCGGCCAGACATATTTCGCACCAAAAGATAAAAGCCGGTACGGCAGCCCATAGGGCCGAAATATATTATATTCTGCCGGTGTTCATTGTTTCGCAGAAAGGTAGCCATGAGATGCTCGATTGTGTGCATAGCAGCATTTTCTAGATATTCCCCGCCATTTGGGCGTTTAAACCGCAAATCATATGTCACAATATCGTCATCCTGCCTTGAAATATAAATACCTGGCAGGAGCTTATCATGATTCACATTAAAACTTTCGATACGTTCCATCATACACCTCTTAAATAAACCGGCCGGCCTGTCGTAAATCCCAGATGACCAGTGAAATCCGTATATTTGCCATTTTCTAGGCATTCATTAAATCTATATATCATATCTGCAGCATCTTGTATGGCGGTAGCTTCCATATCAAAATAGCTTTCTGTATGTGGTGGGGTATCATCGCTACCCTTGACCATATCATCAAGATAGTACCATGGAGTATTCAGGCTGTTTGTATAATCAATTCCATTATCGGGCTCTTTGGGACGTATTATTCCGGAAAAGGCCGGACCGATGTCCAGTACACGCTCAATACGACGATAAATTTTTTGTTTTCGGCCGGTACGGTCAAACAGCAACCTCGCCATTTGACGCGACCCTTTAAAGCATCGGAATACCCTCTTTTGATTTATGCGCCGTGCACGCTTTTTAAACATTCTGCGCATAACCTCGGTGAGAAAAGCAGAAACTTCAAACAGCACTTCCCTATTTGCCGGCAGAACGGAAACCGCGCATATCTTATCTCCGCCAACATGCTTTTCCTTGAGCAGAACAAGTACATCTATATTATGCTCTATCCGGTTGTGTATAAAAATCGAAAGGATATCATCACGGGTTACAAGCTGTTGGGATAAATAATAAATATACGGATGCGCACTCCGGTCTAGTGTGTAATGGCATATAAAGCCTTGAATATAACTTAGCGCTATCTCACTGTATCCTCCGGCATTGTATATATCAAAAAAAGTTTCAAACAACAAAGCTGGATCAATATGATGCATCAAAACCCCGCACTTTCTTAGGCTGGCACGGGGCTTTATGCCCTTAGAATAATAAAGCACATCAGGTCCCTGAGCACCCCAATTAAAAGCGTCACGCACCATTCCGCAAGGCACTGCGCACACGTTCTTTGTATGCTGTGCCATATAATAATGAGAAAAAACTGCCGGCATTTTTATACCACTTTCTTTAATGTTGTTTTACGATGTGCGATTGGGGAGATGCGTATATTATCATTATTTGAACGATTTAAGCAACAATTTCGAAAAATCATCTGCGTTTTTATCGAGCCATTTCATCAGCTTTGTCGATAATGCCGCCTGTTGCAGATAAATGTTCCTATTGTCAGCGGTAGATTGATAATATTGATTGTAATAATCACAAACTGAAATTTGATAATAGAATACATAAGGCAACATCTTTATATCATACTCTGTTAATGATGCGAATTTTAGATACTCATCCACATAATCTATAAATGTTTCTGTATTAATTTCACCCTTTCGACATTCGGGAGCGGCATAAATATATGACCTCATAATTTCCCATATAGTGGGATGAACACAAGCCGTTGTCCAATCAATAACAGCGTTTATCTTGCTGTCACCGCATATCAGCTGACTAATAAAATAATCGCCATGTGTATTCTTACAAGTTAGCATATCAATTTTTATGGCTGGTACTGAAAATCGTTTTATTAACTCAATACGAAATGCTATATCTTCGATAGAATTATCATCATTTATTTGCTTTGCGTATTTATATGATTTTTCATAGGACTGTAACGCAGCTTCGGGTGTCATATATTTGAAAAAACTTTCGCCGATACCAATCGGCAAAGGGCTATAATCAGACAAAGCTGTATGAATTTTTCCTAACATTTGTGCCGATTCACACAATAACCAATTCGGAGCTTCGTTCCATTCGTAATTTATACCATCGACAAATTTTTGCATATGATATTTATCTTTTTCATGAAGAAATATATATTCGTTATCTGTATTCCTAATAAACTCTGATACAGGCAACCCCTTCGTGAGCAAATATTCACATAGAGGAGGTTCGTTTTGAGGGTTGTTTGCTTCGTTAATATTCGCATTTTTTAAGATATATTTTCCAGAAGTTGTGATTATAAAATATGTGTTAGACCCTGCACCAATAGTCAATTTACTTATTTTTAAGACTTCCATGCCGTAATGCAAGTTGACCATTTTTTTAATAAAGTCGATTTTAATTCCCGCCTTGTAAAATATATTTTTGGGTCTTATTAATCTATACTGCTAAATGTAAGTATATATACACTCGCAAAAATACTTATTAAGGCAAGCCGCAAACCCAATGCTGCGGCATGCCGCCTTGTTATAAAAACACATTTTTATGCTACTTTTTCTTCAATGTAAGTATCTGCCGCACATCATTGCCCAGAAAACGTTTCATAGTATAGCCGCCAATAAGCCTAGATGAAATGCGTGCAGTATATCGTGTTTCAATTTCTGCAAGTGACAAATTGCTGTTTATGATCGTGGCCTTGCCATGCAGCATGCGGGTATTTATAATATTATAAACTGTTGACACAACAAAGCTGGTGAGAAATTCAGTGCCCAAATCGTCCAAGATAAGTAAATCTGTTGCAAGCAGATTTTCCAGCGTATCACGATTTGCACCTGACTTATCGTGAAAATGCTGCCGCTCAATGCTATGAAAAAAGTCTTGCGCGCTTCCATATATAACAGAGTATCCGTATGATATCGCGCTGGAAGCTATGGCGAGTGAAAGATGCGTCTTGCCCAGTCCCGTAGCGCCTAAAAAGAGCAGGTTAGGTGATTTATGAGAAAAACCTTTTGCATATTGCATACAAAAATTATATAAGGATCTCATATGCTCGCGTACATTTACGCCGTTTTCCGTATTATCCGGATAGTGCTCTAAAGAAAAGTCTTCAAACGTGGATTCATTCAATGGCATTTCCCCTGACATGCGGCTGGATATTTCGTTTTTAGCCAAATCGTGCACGCATGGACATATTTCGGCGCCAATATACCCTGTGTCAGAGCAGGCGCGGCATTCGTATTGTACCTCAAAATCGTCACTGCTGAGATTGTATTTTTTTATAAGCTCTAGGTACTTATGCTCGATATCCTCATATTGCGCGTGAATCACTTCGGCAGACGCCTTGTCGCCGCCTGCCGCCGCCCGCACTGCTCGAATTCCGAACGAATTCATATCCGATTCCAATTGTTTTACATCCGGATGTGCGGAATATATCTCTTTTTGCTTTGATTTAGTGCGCCGTTCGGCCTTTATGCGCCGTTCGGACACCTTTTTCAGCGCTGCAATATATATATCATTGTTAAGACTCAAAAAATTCATCCTTTCGGTCACCATTCAAGCAAATCTTCCATCTTTTTTAAATCATATGATGTTGAGTTTTTTTGCTTATCGGTCTTTTTGCGCGTTATATCAACTTTAAGCGTCTGGATATCAACAATTCCGTCCCGGTGCCATTTTTTTAGTATACCATCTATATAAGACATATCAATACGCGCCTTTTTATCTATACAGATATCATAGGCAGCTCGCAGAAGCTCTGTCTTAATATCCCATTCATCAATCCAGCGGGCGGCATATCCGCGCTCTCTTTCGCTTGGCTGGCGATCTCCCAAGCCCATAGTTTTTGCAACAATATACCAGCACTGTTTTTTGGCAAACCACGCCTTTATTTCATTTTCGGCCTTTTCTACGGTAGTTATACCGCGTTTGTTCCAATCGGCAGCCATAGCCTCTATTGCCGAAACTGTAGCCCGCGACCGACCGCTGAGATGCTCTAACATCATAAGTATAACCGCTACCGGCATCCCTTCATCATCATACAGCCCTACAAGTGTGGATGATTCATTGGCGCGCAGCATTCTGCCTAATCTTTGCTGAGCCTGATTCAGCAATATGGCGATTTCTTTATTTTCCTTGCCTCGCAGGGCTACCTCTTCCCTGCTGGGCCGCAAAATACCGACAGCTTTTTTAGGTGGTTTTGCGGCAGATGACGACGCAGGCTCTGGTGCTTTTGCAGACTGTATTACTGATGCTTCAGAATCAAGAACAATGTCTGCAGAAAGCCAATACCCCAGTGCATCCCGAACATCTTCGGTCTTTACATTTAAATGGGCGGCTATTTCATCGACGGAAATGCCATTAGCGCCGCTACGGCAAAGCAGCAGCAACACCTTTAATGACAAAGCGCCGGCCAGCTTTAGGTGCTTATCGGTTACAGCGGCTGGAACAGCAAACATCGATAAATATTCTGTTGGATTTATTATATACGGCAAATGTGACTCCATCCTCAAATATTATGATTTATTATTATATCACATCTTTGTTATTTATGATATAAATTATTCTTGTTTTTTCCTTTAGAATATTTGTAAAAATCCACAAAATTATTAGCCATTATTAAATTATGAGCAATAAAAGTTAATAAATTACAAGTTATTGACAATAACTGTTGCGCTTTAAATCAGTTTGAAGTAGAATAGATACAACATATTGATTGAGGTGTATTACATGAAAAGAGTAGCTGTTGTTATGGGTTCATATTCTGATTGGAACACGGTAAAGCCTGCTGTGGATTGTTTGAAATCTTTTGGTATTACGGTTGAGGCACATGTTATGTCGGCTCACCGTACTCCAAATGAAGCTGCTGAATTTGCAAGTTCGGCACGCAGTAATGGGTTCGGTGTTATTATCGCCGCCGCTGGCAAAGCGGCTCATTTGGCCGGAGTGTTAGCCGGGCATAGTACCCTTCCGGTTATAGGTATACCCATAAAATCCTCAACGCTGGACGGATTGGATGCACTTTTGGCTACAGTACAGATGCCTTCTGGTGTTCCTGTGGCCACCGTTGCGATAGACGGCGCGAAAAACGCCGCCCTTCTTGCTGTACAAATTCTTTCTATTTCTGATGAAGGGCTTTCCGATAAGCTTGCAGAACAGAAACAAAACATGCTGAATGAAGTGTTGAATGCTGACAAAAAGCTGCAAAGCGAAATTAACTGATTGGGGTAATTTACTATGGAAAGTTTTTCACAAAGCTACAAAGAAGCCGGCGTTGATGTAACTGCGGGATACGAATCTGTTGAGCTGATGAAGGAACATGTAAAACGCACCCATATAAAGGGTGTTATGTCGGCTATAGGCGGATTTGGCGGACTTTTTCAGCCTGATTTTACCTCTATGAAGGAGCCGGTTTTGGTTTCAGGAACCGATGGAGTTGGCACAAAGCTTAAAATAGCATTTTTGATGGACAAGCATGACACTATAGGTATAGATTGTGTAGCCATGTGTGCAAATGATGTTATTTGTGTTGGCGCTAAACCGTTGTTTTTTCTGGATTATCTTGCCTGCGGCAAGAACAAACCTAAGAAGATAGCTTCAATAGTTGCCGGTGTGGCCGAGGGATGTGTACAGGCAGGATGCGCTCTTATTGGCGGCGAAACGGCTGAAATGCCGGGGTTTTATCCAGTGGATGAATATGATCTGGCTGGCTTTTGCGTCGGTATGGGTGATAAATCAAAACTCATAGATTCGAGCAATGTGCGTGTAGGCAATGTGCTTATCGCCCTACCCTCCAGTGGTGTTCATTCTAATGGATTTTCTCTTGTACGCCGTGTTTTCAATGTAAAACCAGAAAATATAGATTTATATATAGATGAGCTGGGCAAAACATTAGGCGAGGAATTGCTCACGCCCACGCGAATTTATGTGAATTCCATCCTTACAGTTGTGGAAAAATACCGCATAAATGGTGTTTCTCATATAACTGGAGGAGGCTTTTATGAAAACATTCCGCGTATGCTTTCAAAAAGACAGCGCGCTGTTATCAATAAATCCGTCTTAGACATACCCCCTATCTTTAATGTTTTGAGCAAGACGGGAAATATCCCTGAACGGGATATGTTTAATACATTCAACATGGGAGTTGGCATGATACTGGCCGTTTCGCCTTCGGATGCCGACGGAATTGTAAGCCTTCTCAAGGAAACAGGAGAAAAGGCATATATACTGGGCGAGGTAAAATCCGGCGAACCGGGGGTTGACATCATATGAATATAGCGGTATTTGTTTCGGGCGGAGGAACAAATTTGCAGGCGCTTTTGGACGCTGAGAAAAGCGGCCTCATAAAAAGCGGCAGAATAACTTTGGTGGTTAGTTCAAAAGACAGAGTATACGCATTGGAGCGCGCGGTTTCAGCCGGAAAAAACACGGCTGTTATTGCGCGCAATCACTTTCCGGATGAACAGGATTACACAAATGCATTATTTGAAGTTTTAGATTTGCATTCGATTGACCTTGTTGTTCTCGCCGGATTTATGTCGATCCTTAATAAAACCTTTATCAGCCGCTATCGTAACTGTATAATAAATGTTCATCCGGCACTGATACCCAGCTTTTGTGGCAAGGGCTTTTATGGGCTAAAAGTGCACGAAGCTGTATTGGAGTACGGTGTTAAGCTAAGCGGCGCCACTGTTCATTTTGTGGATGAAATACCCGATAATGGTGCTGTTATAATGCAAAAAAGCGTTGAAGTGATGTCTGGGGATACGCCTGAAATATTGCAACAGCGTGTAATGGAACAGGCCGAATGGCAATTGCTGCCACAAGCGGTGGAACTGTTTTGCAGTGGCAAATTGCGGGTAAATGGCCGCAAAGTAACAATTACATAAAATTAATTTTGGAGGTAAAAATCATGAACGAAAGAGTAGTAAATGTTCCCAATTTCAAGTTTTCCAAAAAGGCCGCAGGCTTTGTCATTCTTGCAATCGTCGCAATTATCCTTCTTTTCTGCAGTACGACTACCATACAGTCCGGTAATGTCGGCGTGGTATCCACATTTAGCGCGGTAAAGGACGAACCCATGCAGCCTGGTCTTCATTTCATTGTGCCTTTTATTACAACTGTAACCAAAATGGATGTTAAAACCCAAAAAATCGAAGCCGACTGCATAGCCGCTTCAAAGGATTTGCAAACAATTGCCACCAAAGTGTCTATAAATTTCACAGTAAATTCTAGCACTGCACCCCATCTTTACCGCACGGTAGGTGTGGATTATCAAGAAACCATTATAAAACCGGCAATCCAAGAGGCTGTGAAGTCTGTAACGGCGCGTTTCAGCGCAGAGGAGCTTATATCTAAGCGTCAAGAGGCTTCAAGCACAATTTCAAAAGAACTTTCAGAAAAAATAGGCAAATATGGCCTTACTATTGAATTGTTCAACATTCTAAACCTTGAATTTTCAGCCGAATTTAATAAGGCCATTGAGGCCAAACAAACAGCCCAGCAGGAAGCACTGAAGGCCGAACAAGACCTTAACCGTGTAAAAATAGAGGCGCAGCAAAAGCTGGAGCAGGCCAAAGCCGATGCGGATGCAACACGCGCCAAAGCCGATGCGGATGCATATGCTATTTTGAAAATGCAGGAGCAACTCGCCAAAAATCCGCAGTACATAGAATATTACAAGCTACAAAAATGGGATGGCAAACTTCCCACAGTTGAAGGCAGCGCCTCCCCCATTATAGATATGCGCGATTCTGCATCAAGCAAATAATTCATATTAAATTCACAACCGGTTTATAATTTATTTTCGAAGGGACGTTATAGTATGAAAAGGCGGGCATTGATTTCAGTAAGCGATAAAACAGGTGTTATTGATTTTGCGAAAAGCCTGTGTGATTTAGGATTTGAAATATTGTCTACAGGCGGAACATCAAAGGTATTAAAAGACGCCGGAATCATGGTCACAGGGGTGTCCGACATAACCGGGTTTCCGGAATGTCTGGATGGGCGCGTAAAAACACTGCATCCTGCTATACATGCCGGCATATTGGCCATGCGTGACAATACGGAGCATATGGAACAGCTGGAAACGCTGGGTATATCCCCTATTGATATCGTCGCTATAAATCTTTATCCCTTTAAAGAAACTATATTAAAGCCGGGTGTTCAGCTTGACACAGCCATCGAGAATATTGACATAGGCGGCCCCACAATGATCCGCGCCGCTGCAAAAAACTGGCAGGATGTTGCTGTTATTGTCGATCCCGATGATTATGCTCAGGTTATTGAATGTCTTAATGCAGGAAAAATAAGTCGCGAAGTAAAATTCCGGCTGGCTGGTAAGGTGTTCGAGCACACTGCCGCTTATGATGCGCTGATTGCTGAATATCTACGCAACCAGCGCGGCGATTCCCCACTGGCCGATACACTTACGCTCACTTATGAAAAAGTTCAGGATATGCGGTACGGCGAAAATCCGCATCAGGCCGCCGCGTTTTACAGGCAAACAGGTAAATACGACAATACCCTGACAAACGCAAAGCAAATCAGCGGAAAAGAGCTTTCCTATAACAACATAAACGACGCTAATGGCGCTTTGGACGTTATTAAGGAATTTGGTTTTGAGCGTCCCGCGGCCGTTGCTGTAAAGCACGCTAATCCTTGCGGCGTTGGCACTGCTGACACGATTTTCGACGCTTATCTCAACGCTTATAAATCTGATCCAGTGTCAATTTATGGTGGCATAGTGGCATTAAACCGCGCTGTTAACAAACAAACAGCCGAAGAAATGGCTAAAACATTTTTGGAAATCATTATTGCACCTGCATATGATGAAGATGCGCTGGCAATACTTACCGCCAAGAAAAACCTGCGGATTTTGGAACTCCCCAATCTAGCCTCGCCCAACGCCGCATCCATGCTTGACATGAAAAAAGTTGCCGGAGGGCTGCTAGTTCAAGAGCTTAACTGCTCGCTTTATTATGAGGCCGATTTGGATTGTGTAACCGACCGCGAGCCAACACCTGAAGAATTTGAGCAGCTTATGTTTGCGTGGCATGTGGTAAAGCATGTGAAATCCAATGCTATAGTACTTGCCAAAGACAGCTGTACTGTGGGTGTAGGCCCCGGACAAACCAACCGTGTTACAGCCTTATCTCTCGCGATAAAATATGCCGGAGACAGAGTCAAAGGCAGTGTGCTGGCATCTGATGCCTTCTTTCCGTTTGACGACTGCGTAAAAATGGCGCAGGAAGCCGGCATAACAGCTATTATACAGCCCGGCGGAAGTATACGCGACCAAGATAGCATAGATGCCTGCAATCGTGCAGGCATAGCCATGATGTTCACAAAGATGCGTCATTTCAAACATTGAGTTTAGGGGTTGAGCTAAAGATATGAAGGTTTTGGTAATTGGTTCCGGAGGCCGGGAACATACAATTATACGCACACTGCGGCAATCAAAAAAAATCGATGAAATCATCGCGGCGCCCGGAAACGGCGGTATTGCCGCCGACGCGGAATGCTTTAATATTGCCGCAACCGATATTGACGGTGTTGTAAAGCTGGCACAAGCCCAAAAAGCAGATATGGTTTTCGTTGCGCCTGACGATCCGCTTGCCATGGGAATGGTGGATAAGCTGAACGCATGCGGCATACGCGCCTTTGGCCCGAATGCCGCGGCAGCGCGCATAGAATCGAGTAAGGTGTTTTCAAAACAGCTTATGGAAAAGTACAATATTCCGACGGCGAAGTTTCGCGATTTTTCCTCCGCTGATCAAGCTCTCGCATATGTTAAAGAACAAAACAAATTCCCTGTTGTTATTAAAGCTGATGGGTTGGCTCTTGGTAAGGGTGTTATAATATGCAATGATTTAGCCGAGGCCGAACAAGGAATAAACCAGATAATGTGCGAGCGCACATTTGGCAGCTCGGGCGACCGTATTGTAATTGAACAATTCATTACAGGACCTGAGGTTTCGGTTTTGGCTTTTGCTGATGGCGAAACCGTGGTGCCCATGCTGTCCAGCATGGATCATAAGCGTATATTCGATGGCAATAAAGGGCCGAATACTGGTGGCATGGGTACTATATGTCCAAATCCGCATTATACCAACGAGATGGCTAAACGTTGTATGGATGAAATATTTTTACCAACCATGAAGGCAATGCAGGCTGAAGGTTGTCCGTTTAAAGGGTGCCTTTATTTCGGGCTCATGCTCACTGCAAACGGCCCCATGGTTATAGAGTATAATGCACGTTTTGGTGATCCTGAAACCCAGGTGGTTCTCCCTCTGCTAAAAACCGATTTTCTGGACATTATCAACGCCTGTATAGACGGTACTCTTGATAAAATTGAAATCGAATGGAACAGCGGTGCCGCGGCATGCGTTGTATTGGCTTCTGGAGGGTATCCTGGCAGCTATCCAAAAGGTGTTGCTATTGTAGGCCTTAATTCTGATGGTCAGCTTGATGACAGTAAAGCCACTGTCATACACGCCGGAACACAAAAAAGCGCAGATGGCTTTAAAACCGCAGGAGGGCGTGTACTCGGAATATGTGCTGCAGGTGCTGATTTAAATTCGGCGCTTTCAAATGCATATACTGCCGTTGATGAAATTCAGTTTGACGGAATGCAATATCGAAATGATATTGGAAAATATTAAAAATCAGAGGTGAAGGAATTTGAAATCCAAGAAAAAGAAACGGATAATAATTTGTGTTTGTCTGGTTCTGGTTGCATCATTGACGGTGTGGTTGGTTGTTAGAAAAGGCAACGCCCCTGTCGAGGTGCGCGTGCAGGATATCACCCGTGGTGATATGGTTCAATCTTTCAGTGCAACAGGCAAACTCACCTCAACAAAAACAAAAACATATTATATGCTTTCCAATGCCACAATCGTAAACAATGTTAATGTACGGGAAGGAGACCGTGTATCAAAAGGCGATATTATGGTCGATTTTGATAAAACGGCGGCTGAACTAAGTATAAAACAGCTTGAAATTCAAGTTAGTTCGGCCAAATCCACATTGGCAACAGCCAGAGACGGAGTTAAGCGAATAGACGCCGGACTAAAAGAGCTTGACAAGGCTATCGCTCAATTAGAAGCTCAATCGTCCTCGCCAACTGGTTCTGCTGTGCTAAGTGTCAACGAATTAAAACGTGTGGTTGATGAAGCGATAAAAACGGCCACTCCCGAACAAAAACCTGCTCTTGAAGCTATTCAGATTTGGCTTAACAGCGGAGAAGCTGAAAACGCTATCGGTTCTTTGAATCTTGCCGGTGCAGGCAGTGCCTTAAGTGGCGGCGATTTGCTGACAACACTGAAAGCTCAGCGCGAAACCCTAGCCACATCACGCCCCACTGAAGAGCAAATAAATATGCTTTCTCAGGCGGCAGTTTTAGCTGAAAATGGTCTTGAAGCATCAAAAAAGCAAAATGATATAGTTATGAGCGGTGCTGTCGCTGAATTTGATGGAATAGTCACTTCGGTATCTGTATCGCCGGGCGCGCCGGTATCTATGGGAAGTGATGTAATAACCATTGCGGACCCTTCTACGCTTATTGCAACTATAAATCTGCAAAAATATGATGTAGATCAGGTTAAGATGGGACAAACAGCAGAAGTTACCATGTTTGGTGAAACGAGCGAGGCTTCTGTCAGTTATATAGGCTTTAAATCGAGCGGCGGCAGTAGTTTTTCGGCGGCGGCGCTTTTGGCCGGTGCAACTGGGGATTCCGGCGGCAGTTCATCTTCAGATATTTTTGCTGAAATTAAAATATCAAATCCGAATGATAAATTTATATTGAATTATGAGTGTGATGTTACTATCACAACCGGCGAAGCTTCCAATGCACTGATACTTCCTATTGAAGCCGTAAAAATCAATCGCGAAGGCTCATACTGCTTTGTTCTTAAAGGGGAAACTGTTATCAAATCTGACTTGACATTGGGGATATCAAATGACTATGGCTATGTAGTTACCGAAGGACTGAATGATAGCGACAGGGTTATAATAAACCCGTCCAATCTTGTTGTTGATGGTGCTGAGGTCGTGGTAAAAAAATAATGAATATAAATATTAGAGAAACCATAAAAATCGCACTGGATTCAATTAGATCAAATCTAATGCGTACCTTTCTGACCATGCTGGGAATTATCATCGGCATAGCTTCGGTTATCATGATTTTGGGTGTTGGTAACGGCGGCAAGGAACAAATTATGACCACAATGACCAGCATCGGCTCAAATATAGTCACCATTTCTGTAATAGAATCTCGGGCTAGTGATAATGATTATCTGACTGTTGATGATATAGCCAGCTTACGGAATAACATATCTTCGATAAACGCTGCCACAACTTTGATAACGGGATCAGGACGCGTAGAAAATGGCGGCAGGCAATATTCCACGAATATAACCGGAGGAACTGAAGATTTAGGCGTGATATACGGTTCAAGTTACTCCCGGGGACGGTTTTTCAGCAATGAAGAACATGCTGCGGCACGTCCGGTTTGCGTAATTCAAGCTGATTCTGCTCAGATGATGTTTGGCTCGGATGATGTAATAGGAATGACCATCAATCTTACAATAAAGGGCAAGGTTCAGCCTATAAAAATCATCGGCGTTTTCAATCCACCAGCAGGTGTGTCTACCTTTATGAATTCTGAAACTACCCGTGTGACTCTAATTATGCCCGATACCACATTAATGTATCTTATGGGGTCAAATCCGCAATACAGCAACGCTCTTATTCAAGCCAGCTCGATTGATCTTGTCGATGCGGCGGGCGAAGCTGCTGTGAATATGCTGAACACGCGGCATAATAATGCCGAACGCAATGTTTACCGAGCAAATTCCATGATGAATATGTTGGATCAGGTCAATTCAATACTTGGCTTACTCACTAGTTTTATCGCCGCGGTAGGTGCTATTGCGCTGATAGTTGGCGGCATTGGCGTTATGAACATTATGCTGGTATCAGTTACCGAACGTACAAGGGAAATAGGTATAAGAAAATCGTTGGGTGCCAGAACCGGAACAATAATGTTCCAATTCTTAACCGAATCTTCTTTTATCACATTTATAGGCGGATTGATTGGTTTGGCACTTGGAGTGGGTGGTGCCATGCTCATAGGGTACTTTATTGATGTCGCACCAATTTTCAGCCTATCAAATATTGCTATTGCGGTTGTGTTTTCTGTAGCTGTAGGACTATTTTTTGGAATATATCCAGCAAAAAAAGCAGCAAAATTGAGCCCAATAGAAGCATTGCGGCGGGATTAATATTTTTATAAAAAAGTGATTGCATTTGTCGTCACTTTATGGTAAAATTATTTTTGTTATCCGGGTGTGGCGAAGTTTGGTATCGCGCTTGAATGGGGTTCAAGAGGCCGCAGGTTCGACTCCTGTCACTCGGACCAGTCGGAGTGTTCTTACAGCATTTGATATGTTGTAAGGGCACTTCGTTTTTTTATGCCGAAATACTCATGCCCTCGCCCACGTTTTCCGTGGATGAATAGGTAACGGTCACACCTTTGCGGGTCTGCATACTGACTTCGCAATTTGGAATTTGCTTTATGTCGGGAATAGCCACCATACCTATGCCGTTGTAGTGAATACGGAGCCGCTGCCGCCATATGCCGTCCACCTTTTCTGCTTGAAAAACCTCGATGCGCTCGATTAACTCGTTCAGCATATATTCGGTCAGCTTCTTGGTGCGGGCATATTTTTTCAGCACGTCAAGGAAGATGTCGGCGGTCATCGTTTTGCGTTCCTGCTTCTCAAATTCCGCGCGGTATGCTTTGATTCGCTCCGCAAGGGTCTTTTGTTCATCGGTATATTGCTTTGACATTCGCCCGAACCGCTCATCATCAATCTTGCCGGCTATGTTATCTTCATACATACGGTTAAACAGCTTGTCGAGCTCCTTATCGCGGGCAAGCATATTGTTCAGTTCCCGCTGTTTGCGTGTCCGGTCGGCCGCCGCCGCCTGTTGTGAAAACCCGATTGCCGCCTGCATAAAAGTGTCGCCATGCTGTTTGGCATATTTGACAAGCCTGCGGATTTCCCCTAAAACCACTTGTTCCAAAAA
>JGI994J12354_10001247_pt1 | contig 25768 bp, 24 predicted proteins | sample IntmicLarv3ML3BL_FD_12354 | JGI IMG/M metagenome (IMG submission 12354)
TGGGCTGGGGGGGGGGTCACGCAAAGAGGGTTGTTGTTCCCAGGCAAGAAACCCTGCACGCATTGTACCTGAGCGTTGTTCCAGGTAACCGGCAAATCGCAGGTGACAAAATGAGAGCAGGGTGGGGCAGCCAGAGGGCAAAACTCCCTTTGCGCGGGCAAACCCTAGGATTCGGCTTTCCAATGACCATGCAGGTTACAGTATTCTCGCGCCGCAACCTTGCCAGCGGTAATATTGAACTCTGTAACAGGCGCATCACCAGGGGAAAGAAAGCGTGTGTAGGAAACGCCATCTGCCAGCAGTTCAATCCACTGAATGTAATGCGCTTCAAGCATGGGGTGGGCCACTGCGCCCACTTCCACCTTGAAGCCGGTGGCTGTGGGAGTGATTACCGGAACGTGTTTTTCACGCGCCGCATCAACAGTACCTTCGGCCTGAAGGCTCATGGCCTGTCCGCAACACGCAAGAGCGCCTTCTCCTGCATGCAGAATTTCAGTAAGAATACCACATTTTTCACACTTGTATACTTCATATCGTGTAGCCATACATATCCTCCGGAATGGGGGTTGGGAGTCAAACAGTCGAACTGTTGTCAAGAATAGCTACTATTAAGATAAATTGCAAGGGTCTTATTTCAGCTATTAACATACGGCCCATTGAAGTCAAGTTCGAGCACCTCAAAGGTAATTTTCCCCCGCGGGGCTTGAACCACGGTTTCGTCGCCCACTTCTTTGCCAAGCAGGGCGCGGCCCACCGGGGAAAACACCGATATGGCGTTCTTGCCCTTGACAAAATCCGATTCATCAGGGCCGATGAGCAGGTATTCGCGCTCCTGTTCCGTATCCACGTCCAAAAGTTTGACAGTGGCGCCGAAAATAATTTTGTTTCCGCCAAGGCGCGAAACATCCACCACATTAAATATGGGCATGCGCGATTCAATATGGCCTATCTTCGCCTCAAGCATTCCCTGGCGTTCGCGGGCCGCGTCGTAGCCCGCGTTTTCACTCAGGTCGCCCTCTTCGCGGGCCTCCTTGATGGCCTGGATAACGCCCGGGCGTTCGCTTTTGAGGCGTTCAAGCTCTTGTTTCACGCGCTCAAAACCCTCGATTGAAATAGGAAGACTGTCCATTATTCACACCTCTTGCATGAAACATTGGCCTTGTCCGCAACGAGTTGCGGACTGTGAGCGATTGATGGTTGCCAGAAAATAAAAGCGTATCCGGCTGCGGGCCGGATACCAGTTTGTTAGGCACCCCATGGGTGCGAAAGAGCGTGGGGCTAAATTGAACACGCCCTAAGGCAAGGTAACTTTGAAACGCGGCACTCGAAGTTGGGGGCGAAAATGCCTTTCTCCTGCTCCTCGTTTGCGCGGGCGAGGCTTGCGCCATCGTCCGTTTGAGCCTTTTCAAAGTGAGAATGCTCTAAAAGCGCGTAAAAGTATACGATTCACCCTACACGAACAGAGCCCTTCGGTCAACCGAAGAAAAACAGGGGAGTCGGGCAATTTTTTTGACGGCACAATTTTTCCAACACAAAAAAGGGGCGGGAAACTCGCTCCCACCCCCATCATTGTAGTGGTAATTGTTATAATACGCAATAATACAATGGGTTATGAAGTCTTGCTAAACAGAAGGCTGCGGTGAAAACTCTGTAGCCGGGCCTTTGGCGCTTCCATATACTGCGCCACCTGCTTCGCCCCGCCAATGCTTCCGCGCAGGCGGTCACGCTCAGCAACGCAAAGGCTAAGCTGCCTTTCCTGTTGCTCTTTCAGGGCCGACAGCTTGGCCAGAAACGCTTCCGGGTCGCAACTGTGCCGCGCTTCCCAGGCTTTCTCCAGCAAGGCTTCCCTCTCGGCCACAAGCTGCTCCACATTTTCGGCGTCGTCCGTCTGCACAGCCGCCGCTTCCTGTTCGAGAAGCTCGCCAGCCCTGTCAAGCAAGGCAAGGGCCGGGTTCATCTATTGGGCCCCGGCAGCATCAATTTTGTTCTGGAAAAAATTAATAATTTCTTGCAATTTTGAGCATATGGGTAAAAATTCGTATTCAAGCAGGTCAGCGACCAGCAGCCAGTCTTCATCGCTCATGGCATCGCCAATTTCTGTCAACAACCCGTCAGAGGCCTGGGAAAAATTGACAAGCTCGGTTTCCACGCCCTGCCCGTAGGTTCCGGCAGAAAGCACATTGATGGCGTTGATCAGATCGCGGCTTACGGCAATGGTATCCTGAAGAAGTTCAAGACCTTCGGCAAGTTCCGCAAGTCTGAAAAGACGGGCCACTTCGCGGCAGCCATACTCGATGAGCTTGACCACCTTGGGAAGCTCGCCCGTAACATCCCTTTCCATCTGTTCGGCAGAAACTGTGCGCAGTTCCAGCCGTTTGATTTGCGAGGCGGCAATGTCTTCGGCCTGATGCGGGTAGAGCTCCGAAAAAGCTTCGTCATTGAGAAAAACATCGGTAACAATCCGTGTTTCCATATCTTCCTGCTCGGACAAATGTACAAGAACCTCTTCAAGGTTGTTGTAGTTTCCTATGGAAAGGTTACTCTCCCGACCGTCAATAATGATCATGATGCGCTCCTTTTTACCCCCCCGAGGGGCAATTTTTTCATTTGCTGATGAACATAAGCAATAATTGTACCAACTTGAAAAATGAAGGGCAAACGCTCGAGTCAGCATGGTGCACGAAAGGCACAATGCGGGCGGAAAGGAAGAAAAAAGCTCCGGCAGCGCAGAGCGTTGCCGGAGCCTGGGAAAGCAGGGAATGTTTATGGTTACAAAAAATCCGGGTCAATACCGGCCGGGCCGCCCGCCATCATGAGCTTGACATACTGCACGGCAAATTCATCCACCGGAACGATGGGAAATTTCATGCGGCAGGTGGCGCAGGCTATCATGCTGGGCTGGGTGGGCGCGACAATGGGCTGTTCGCTGTGGCAGAAGGGGCAGGAATAAAAAAAGACCAGTTCCATGCTGGTGGGTCTCACCGGGTCAAGGGGGCGGCTCATTTCTGAACCTCGCACAGGGGTTGGCCTGTCATTTCAGGAGGAACCGGCATGTTCCAGAGGGAAAGAATGGTGGGGGCCAGGTCGCCGAGCTTTCCGCCTTGGCGCAGGCGCACGGTTCCTTGCGGCAGGCCGTAAACAAGCATGGCCACAGGGTTTTTACTGTGGGCTGTCTGTGGGCTGCCGTCAGGGGCGATCATTTCTTCGGCATTGCCGTGGTCGGCGGTCATGAGCATGATGCCGCCCCTGTTCTTCACGGCTTTTGCAATGCGGCCAACGCACCTGTCCACGGTTTCAACAGCCTGCACAGCGGCCGGAATGCTGCCCGTGTGGCCTACCATATCCATATTGGCGAGGTTGCAGACATAAAAATCGTGTCGGCCGCTCGTCCATTCTTCTATGAGGGCATCGGTAACGGCAGGGGCGCTCATTTCCGGTTTCTGATCATAGGTGGCCACATCGCGGGGCGAGGGAACGAGAATGCGGCTTTCACCCTCCATGGGATCTTCGCGGCCCCCGTTGAAAAAAAAGGTAACGTGGGCATATTTTTCCGTTTCGGCAATGCGCAGTTGCCGCAGGCCCGCCCTGGAAACGGTTTCGCCAAGCCCGTTGCTCAAGCTCACCCGCTCAAAGGCCACGGGCAGCCGCAAAGAGGCTTCGTAACGGGTCATGGAGGCAAGGCCCGAAAGGGCAGGGCGCGGCCCACGGTCAAACCCGTCAAAAGCATCCGCATCCAGGCAGGTTGCCAGTTCGCGGATGCGGTCGGCCCTGAAATTGAAGAGGAAGACCGCGTCCTTTTCCGCCATGCCGGCATAGTCGCCCACAACCGTGGGCAGAATGAATTCGTCGGTTTCCGAGGCATCATAGCTGGCCTGCACAGCCGAAAGGGCGTCATCGGCCGTGCGCCCGCTGCCATGCACAATGGCCTGCCAGGCACGTTCCACCCTTTCCCAGCGCTTGTCGCGGTCCATGGCGTAGTAGCGCCCGTTTACCGTGGCAATGGAGGCGGAAGCGGGCAAATGGGCGGTGAGCTCGCGCATGAAGCCAAGGCCGGAATCGGGTGCTGTGTCGCGGCCATCCATAAAGGCATGTACCCAGACCCGCACCCCGGCCCTGTCTGCCAGCCGGAGCAGGGCATAGAGGTGGTTGCTGTGGCTGTGCACGCCCCCGTCCGAAAGCAGGCCCATAAGGTGCAGTCTGCCGCCGGAGCGGCGGGCGGATTCTATAACCCCGGTGATGACCGGGTTGGTGTCAAAGCTGCCGTCTTCAATGGCAATGTCGATGCGGGTCATGTCCTGATAGACCACGCGCCCGGCCCCGATGTTCATGTGCCCGACCTCGGAATTGCCCATGTAGCCTTCTGGCAGGCCCACAGAGCGGCCCGAGCAGGCAAGCTCGGTGCGGGGGCTTTGCATGAGGGCGTCAATATTGGGCGTATTCGCAAGGCTCACGGCATTTCCAGGCCCGGCCCCGGCCTGACCCCAGCCGTCAAGAATGAGCAAAAGCGTGGGCCGCACCTCCATTACAGGCTCCTTTCCTGCCGTTCACCGGCAAGCACTCTGGCTTCGGGCCACAGATCGTCCAGGCGGTAGCGTTCGCGTGTTCCTTCCTGAAAAATGTGGACTATGACATCGTTGAGGTCGAGCAGAATCCATTCTCCCACAGCAAAGCCTTCCATGCGGAGAAATTCGTACGGCACTTCCCGGCACCGTTCAAGAACCGAATCGGCAAGACCCTGGGCATGGCGAATGGAAGACGCGGTAACAATGACCACCGCCTCGGCCACACAGGACTTTTCAGGAATGGAAAGGGCCAGAAGATCCAGGGCCTTTTTCTCTGAAAGCCAGTCGGTAACATGGGCTATCTTCCTCTCGGTCGCCACAGCCGATACTTTTCGCGGTGATCTCTCCACAGAAGGGGTTGTACTCTCCATAAAAAACCATTTTTCCTTATGCAAGTCCGGGTACTCTCCCCGGCTTTTTTCTCGTTGAACCTGCGCAAGCCGTGCTACGCGTCGCTTGCGGGGCGCCACTGGCGTGTCCGGCCTGACCGGCGTTTGCCCTTTCGCGCAAAAGGCTGACTATTCCTGCTCAAGCCAGGCAATGAGCCGCTCAAGGTTGTTCGGCTCGCCCTTTTTATGTTCATCAGGGTAGAGCAGGGCCGACATGTAAAAAACCGAATCCAGCTTCAGGGCCGTGTTCGCGCCCTTGGAAAAGCGGTGTATGGTCTCTGCCGCGCCTTCGGCCTTTTCGACCTCCTGCGGGCCGAGCATGGAAGACTCTTCGGCGTACTCCGAAAGCAGGTTGGCGGCCTCATCTTCAAGGCCTTTCAGCATGGTGGCCTTTTCAAGCATGATGGCGCGAAAGGCGTTTTGGTTCGCCGTAGCGGGGTCAAGGGCCAGGGCCTGTTCTTCGCCTCTGGTTATCGTGAGGTGTATTCCCTGCAGAAAGCGTATCAGCCGCTGTTTTGCCGAAGTTTCAGCCATGGCTGCCTCACTTGTTCATTACATTCAAAAACACGGAATTGCTCTTGGTGCCGCGCATCTTGTCAAGAAGAAATTCCATGCTGTCTATGGGGTTCATGGGCGAAAGAATCTTGCGCAGAATCCATACCCGGTTCAGTATATCGTCGGAGAAAAGCAGCTCTTCCTTGCGCGTGCCGGTCTTGTTGATGTCAATGGCCGGGAACACGCGTTTTTCCGACAGATGGCGGTCAAGGTAGATTTCCATGTTGCCGGTGCCCTTGAATTCTTCAAAAATGACTTCATCCATGCGGGAACCGGTATCAATAAGGGCTGTGGCGATAATGGTGAGGCTGCCGCCCTCTTCGATGTTGCGGGCCGCGCCGAAAAAGCGTTTCGGCCTTTGCAGGGCGTTGGCGTCAAGGCCGCCGGTAAGCACCCGGCCGGAAGAGGGGGTTACCGCGTTGTAGGCCCGGCCAAGGCGGGTGATGGAATCAAGCAGAATGACCACATCGCGCTTTCTTTCCACAAGCCTTTTCGCGGTTTCAAGAACCATTTCGCACACCTGCACATGGCGCTGGGGCGGCTCGTCAAAGGTGGAGGAAATGACCGTGGCGTTTTTGACCGTGCGCTCCATGTCTGTAACCTCTTCGGGGCGCTCGTCAATGAGCAGAACAATGAGGTATACATCCGGGTGGTTGGCGTTGATGGCATTGGCCATGGTTTGCAGCAGAATGGTTTTCCCCGTGCGCGGCGGGGCCACGATAATGCCGCGCTGCCCAAGACCCACCGGGGCCATAAGGTCGATAACCCGCCCGGAAAAGGAATTTTCACCGTTTTCCATGGACAGCCGCGACTGCGGGTAGATGGGGGTGAGGTTATCGAAGAGGACGAGATTTTTTGCGTGGGCCGGGGGTTCAAAACCGATTTCGTTGACTTTCAGCAGGGCGAAGTAGCGTTCACCCTCTTTTGGGGGGCGAATCTGCCCGGAAACCACATCCCCTTTTCGTAGCCCGAAGCGGCGTATCTGCGAGGGCGACACATAGATGTCGTCGGGGCCGGGCATGTAGCTGCAGAGCGGCGAGCGCAAAAACCCGAAGCCGTCGGGCAGTATTTCCAGTACGCCGTCGCCAAAAATGGAGCCGTTTTGCGAGGCGCAGTTTTGCAGCAGGGTGAAGATAAGCTCCTGCTTGCGCATGCTGCTCGCGTTTTCCACGTCAAATTCGTCAGCAAGCGCCATGAGGTCGGTCATGCTTTTCGTTTTTAACTCGGTGAGATTCATTACAGAATCAACAATTTCTACTTCTGGGGGGGTTAGCTTTTTTTTGCGCATAAATGGGGGGGTGTAAGTGGAGGGGTTGTCACAGGGCCTGAAAAAACCACAGGACAATCAGGCCGGGCCGCAGGAAAGAGATGCGGTGCATGGCGATGTGGGGTGGTTATTTTCAGGAATGCCAGAGGTAAAGAAGCTGACCCAAGGCGGGTTGCCTGTACTTGGTAGCTCAAGTAGGGAAATAACGCAAGTGTTTATGGGGTATTTTCTTCACGTTGCAGAATGTCTGCAAAGAATTCTTCAATTTCTGCCTTCACATCCCCTGGCTGGCGCTCAAGCACACAGGAAAGTTCGGAAGTGACAAGGCCCATGGCCTGTTCCAGCAACCGCCTTTCACCAAAGGACAGATCCTTTTCTCCGCTGATAAGGACAAGCTCTTTCAGCACATGGCAAACATCCAGAAGGGAGGTGCTTTTCAGCCGCTCGGTATATTCGCGGTAACGGCGGTTCCAGTTCTGGCCTGTATACCCGTTGAAGGAACTGCGGTCTGCGAAAGATTCAAGAACCTTCTGCGCCTGCTTTTTTGTGCAGAGCTTTCGCAGGCCCACATTGGCGGCGTTGCTGACAGGAACCATGACCGTAATGTTGCTTGACAGTATGCGAATAATATAAAATTCCGCAACGACTCCACCGAATTCCTGCTGTCTGAGGCTTTCGATTTTTCCGACACCCTGGGCAGGGTATACGACAAGTTGATCTTGGACAAACAATGAAAGGGCTCCTTGAGGCAACACCACCACGGTTCCGCAACAAGCCAAAAACACGAATGGGTAGCGCGGGGCTGAGTATGGCTTTCATGTATCTTACAAGATTGTGAGATAATAGTCCAGCCCCGGTAATCTTGATCATCCATCTTCACTGCCAGGGAAGGCAAAACCATTGGCAAAGCGTTGCGCCGCCACCTCTCCCCTGTCCAAAAAAATGCGGATTGCCTGGCAGGCAGCCTTCAGGGTTTCTTCAAGGGCGGGGTGTTCCGCAGAGGAAAACCGGGCAAGCACATAGGAAGCCGCATCATACCCGGCTGGCCGCCCCACGCCCAGACGCAGACGAAGGAAATTGGGGGTGCCAAGGTGCTGGCACAGGGATTTAAGGCCGTTATGCCCGGCGTTCCCGCCGCCACGCTTCATTTTCATGCGGCCAAGGGGCAGGTCGAGCTCGTCGTGCACGATGAGGGCGTCTTCAGGCTCAAGACGGTAATAGTCCATGATGCGGCGCACAGGCTCGCCACTTCTGTTCATGTAGGTGAGGGGCTTGGCAAAGAGCCATTCCTGCATGCCGCGCTCTGTGGCAAGCTGGGCGCGGTACAGTTCGAACCCGTCCTTATTGCCGGAAAGCGACCGGACACTTGCCGAACCGGGAAGGCTGCGCACAAAGGCGTCCACGGTCAGAAAGCCGAAGTTGTGCCGGGTGCTGGCGTATTCCTGACCGGGGTTGCCAAGCCCCGCAATCAGGCCGGACAGGGCCATGGGGAACCTCCGCGAGGGCGGGTAAAAAAACCCCGCGAGGCGGGGTTTACGGTGTTCCGGGGCGGGAAAAGGCGAAAAAGGAACCGCCCCGGGAAAGGGAAGGCAACGCTTGCTATATTTGGTCTTCGTCAGACTTGTCGCTGCCCGGAGCATTCACATTGAGGATGGCGTAGTTGTCGGCGTAGTGGGCGCGTACACCTTGGGGCATGACAAGGTCGGCAACACGCAGACCCTGGTTCACGTCGATATTGGAGATATTGACGTCAATCTTGCTCGGCAGGGTTTCGGCCTTGCTGACAATGTAGATTTGCTCGCGGAATATTTCGAGCCTGCCGCCCAGCTTTGTGCCCTTGGCAACGCCGGTGAACACGAGGGGCACGCGCACGCGCAGTTCGCGGTCAAGGTCCACACCGTAGAAGTCGATATGCTGATAGCGGTTCTGGGTGGGGTAGTATTCAATATCCCACACAAGGCAGGCCTTGGAAACCTTTGTGCCCTTGTTGTCAAACTCAAGGGTGAAAAGCGCGGTGCGCCCGACAGTGGCGTACAGCTTGGTAAAGGCCTTTTCCTGCACCTGAACAGGCACAGACGAGCCGTCGGCCGTGTAGTATACAGCGGGAATGATGCCCGCTGCGCGAAGGCGGCGGTTGGCGTTTTTGCCGATCTGGGTACGCACTTCGGCAGTAAGGGTAAGTTTTTCAGCCATTGAGATGTTCTCCTGTGATTCCTCAGCCATGACAAAAGCCGTTGCTGACGGGGCCGCTTCAGGAGCAGATCAACTATGAACAGTGAGTCTGCTCTATAAAAAGAGGACGCTGACGGAGGATTCGGTGTGAATGTTATGAATTGCCTTTGCAAGAAGGCCGGCCACAGACAAAATATGGAGCTTTTCACACCGCACCTGCTTGTCGCCCAGAGGGATGGTGTCGGTGATGAAAACCTTGGAAAAATCGGAATTGCACAGCCTTTCAACAGCCGGGCCGGAAAGAACCGGGTGGGTGGCGCAGGCCATAACCTCGCGCGCGCCGTTTTCAAGCACCACGCGTCCAGCAGCGCACAGGGTTCCCGCCGTGTCGATCATGTCGTCGATAACAATGGCGCGCTTGTTTTTCACGCTGCCGATAACGTGCATGGCCGTGGCCTGATTCGGGCGATCGCGCCGTTTGTCGATAATGGCGAGGCCCGCATTGAGTTTTTTGGCAAAGGAGCGGGCACGCTCAACCCCGCCCGCATCCGGCGAAACCACCACCGTGTCGGCGGCGTCGGTGGTGTTGTGCAGGTGGTCAAGCATGACCGGGGCGGCGTAGAGGTTGTCCACCGGCACATTGAAAAAGCCCTGAATCTGGCCTGCGTGCAGGTCAATGGTTACCAGACGGTGCATGCCCGCTGTTACCAGAAAGTCGGCCACCAGCTTGGCGCTGATGGGGGCGCGGGGGCTTACCTTGCGGTCTTGCCGCGAATAGCCGTAGTAGGGAACAACAGCGGTTACCCGGCCCGCGCTGGCCCTTTTCAGGGCATCAAGCATCAGGCAGAGCTGCATGAGATTGAAATTGCCGGGCGCGCAGGTGGGCTGCACCACGAAAACGTCATCTCCACGCACATTGTCCTGAATCTCTATACGAATTTCGCCGTCGCTGAAGGTTTCACACAGGGTTGGCGTAAGGGTACAGCCAAGGTGGTTGCAAATGGCCTTGGCCAGTTCGGGGTTGGCTGTTCCGGTAAGAATCTTCAGGTTGCCGAGCATGACGCCTACTCTCCTGCGTTGAATCAAAAATATAATGCCGCCGGGTTGGGGCAATTTCCCGCGCGGCGGCTTCAAGATACCCCTGCTCAGGGGGGCGGGTTCCAGCGGAACATGCCCGGCAGGAACCTATCCTGTTCCGCGAAACACGCGGGATCATAGGAACTGTGGCAGGGGCGGAAGGACTCGAACCCTCGAATGACGGGACCAAAACCCGTTGCCTTACCAACTTGGCTACACCCCTGTAGGTCAACAGGGCAAGGCCCTTTTACAGGCGACCTGCCCGGGCAACAAGCCCGCATCAGGAAAAACCGGAGCTACAAGGCGCACACAAAGGCGCGGTGGCGCACGGTTTTCACAAAGGCGGACGCTGCTGAAAATTCGGCAAACACCCCGAATACACTGGCCCCGGTTCCGCTCAACAGCGCGGTCGTAGCGCCTGCGTCGAGAAGATCGTCGCGCAGGGCCGCCAGCAGAGGGTATTTAGGAAAAACTACCTGCTCAAAATCGTTGATCAAGCCCGTTTTTTGAGGCGTTTTTCCACTTGTTTCCCAAGAAGCAAAGCTAATAGCTTGCTGTACCCTGCTTGTCAAGTTCCATTTCATCTCTGCGCTGTTTTTTCCGGGTTCTTCTGTTGCTGGCCCTGTTCTGTCTGTAAAAGAGGCCCAGGCCCGTTCTTTTTCGTTTGGAAAACCCTGATTCCGCCGTGCATTGTCCAGAGCGGAAAAGGCCCAGGCTGTTGATACATGCTCTTTTGGGCAGACAAGGGCAAGATACTGCCCGGAAAAGGGATTTTCCACGGGCACAAGCCTCTCTCCAATGCCCGTTGCGTAATAGACCGGGGGTGTCTGCCTTTTCCGGAGTTCTCCGGCCCCTTGCCCGAGGGCGTCTTTCTCAAGAAAAACAGGAACATCAGCCCCCACCCCGGCGGCAAGTTCCGCAAGCCTTTCCCTGCCAAGGGTTGGCAGGCCGAGCTTTGCGGCCAGATGCTCGAAAACCTGCAAAAGGCCCGCCGCATTGGCGCTGCCCCCGCCAAGCCCGGCCCCGAGGGGAACGCCCTTGCCCAGCCGGGCCGAAATGGTCAGGGGGAGCGGGTTTACGGCCATGTAGGCGGTGTGCGCCCTGACCAGGGTATTGTTTTCAGGGTGTATGCCCGGTATTTCGCAGGCAAGGGAAATGGCGGGCCGGGGCGCGTTTTCAAAGGAAAGGGTCAGGCAGTCGCGCGGTTCATCCAGAAGGACAAAGGCGGTTTCAAGCTCGTGGTAGCCGTTTTCAAGGCGTTGGCCCACGCGCAGGAAGAGGTTTATCTTGCACCCGGTGTGCAGGTCGATCACTCCGTCCACGTTGCCCCGCGATTACGCATTCAAGGGAAAGGTTGATTACTCTTCGGTACTTTTCAAGGTTTCAACCACAAGCCGATCATTGGTGAACACGCAGATTTCCGAGGCAATGCCCATGGCTGCGCGGGCAATTTCCTCGGCGGTCATGGTTTCGTTGGTGCGCAGAATGGCGCGGGCGGCTGCCAGGGCGTACGGCCCGCCGCTGCCAATGGCGGCAATGCCGTCGTCCGGCTCAATCACGTCGCCCATGCCCGAAAGGATGAGAATGTTGCGCGCGTCGGCCACCAGCAGCATGGCTTCGAGCTTGCTCAGGTACTTGTCCTTGCGCCAGTCTTTGGTCATTTCCACTGCGGCGCGGACAAGGTTGCCGCTGTATTCTTCGAGCCTTGCCTCAAACCGTTCGTACAGGGCAAAGGCATCGGCTGTGGAGCCGGCAAACCCGGCGATAATGCTGTTCTGGTACAGACGGCGCACCTTGCGGGCCGAATGCTTCATGACGATATTCTGACCGAAGGTCACCTGCCCGTCTCCGGCAATGGTCACCTGCGAGCCGCGCTTTACCGCGAGGATGGTGGTTCCGCGTATTTCCATGGGTGAACTCCTTCTAGGGCAGATTACCTTTGAAAGGCTCTACAGTATGCCGGTGACGCAGCCCGTGTCCGTGTCCACATCAACGCCCCTGAAGGCCGGGCTTGAGCCTGTGCCGGGCATGAGGGAGATATTGCCCGCCACAGGCACAATGAAGCCCGCGCCGCCGAAATACAGCAGGTCCCGCACCTTGAGTGTCCAGTTTTTGGGCACACCCGCAAGGCCGGGAACATCGGACAGGGAGGAGCTGGTTTTCACCATGCACACAGCCGTATCTTCGCGTACTGTATCCTTTTCCAGTAGTTCAAGCCTTTCTTTGGCCCGAGGGGAAAAGTCCACGCCATCCGCACCATACACCTCGGTGGCGATTTTTTCAATGCGCCCGACATAGGGCAGGTTCCAGTCATAGAGCGGGGTAAAAACGCTCGGCTCATTGCAGGCGTCAACCACCGCGCCAGCAAGTTCCTCCGCGCCCTCGCCGCCGCGCTCCCACTGGTGCGAAACCGCCATGCGCACGCCTTCGGCCCGGCATATTTCCCTTACCCTGGCCCATTCGGCCGGGGTGTCGGTGACAAAGGCGTTCAGGCACACCACCGGGGTTACCCCGGATTTTTTCACAATGCCAATATGGTGGAGCAGGTTTTCGCACCCGGCTTCTACCAGCCCGACATTTTCCCTGTAAAATTCTTCTGTCGGGCGGGTGGCGTTCGCCGGGAACAGAAGGCCGCCGTGGTGTTTCAGCGCGCTGATGGTGGCGACAATAACCGCGCAGTCAGGGGTAATGCCGTTGTAGCGCGATTTCAGATTCCAGAATTTCTCGTAGCCCACATCCGAACCAAAGCCCGATTCCGTGACATGGTAGTCAACGAGCTTGACACCCGCCATATCGGCAATCACCGAGCTCTGGCCTATGGCAATATCGGCAAAGGGCCCGGCATGAACGAACACGGGCTGGCCTTCTATGGTCTGGACAAGGCTCGGGTTTATGGCCTCGACCATCCATGCGGTCATGGCGCCGTCCACCTCAAGGTCTGCGGTGGTCACGGGCGCGCCCTCCATAGTCCGGGCCACGATGATCTTTGCCATGCGTTGGCGCATGTCTTTCAAATCGCGGGAAAGGGCCAGAATGGCCATCACTTCCGAAGCAACGGCAATGGCGAATTGCGAGCGCATCATGAAGCCGTCGCGCTGGCCGCCCTCGCCGTCAATGCCAATGATGATGTTGCGCAGGGCCTGACAGCAAAAATCCATGGCCCAGCGCATTTCCACGCGGGTGGGGTCTATGTTGAGGCGCGGCCTGCCCGAAAGACGCAGGAGTGTTTCATCGGAATAGTTGCGCTCATGCTGCATGCGGGCTGTCAGGGCAACCAGGGCAAGGTTGTTGGCGTTGGTAACAGCATTGATGTCGCCCGTAAGGCCAAGGGAATACCGGGCAAGGGGAATGCACTGGGCCAGCCCCCCGCCCGCGGCCGAACCTTTCCGGCCCATGGTGGGGCCGCCCGAAGGCTGGCGTATGGCCGCCGCAGCCCTTTTGCCGAGCCTGCCAAGCCCCTGCACCAGCCCGATGGTGGTGGTGGACTTGCCAATGCCCATGGGCACCGGGGTAATGGCGGTTACATTGATGTATTTGCCCGCTGCCTGCCCCCGTGTGCGGGCCAGAACCCTTGCCGCATCCACCTTGCCCACGAAACGCCCGTAAGGCAAAAGCTCTTCTTCAAGCAGGCCAAGTTCATGGGCAATCTGCCCGATGGGTTTCATGGTCTTTTCCGCTGACTCGGCGATCTGCCAGTCAGCATAGCTTTTGGGGTCAAGCATCAATTTCTCCTTTCGCAGACAAAAAGCAATTTCTCACGATATATGAAAGGCAGGCTGCTTTTCAACTCTTTATTTCAGGAGAACAANTTTCTCTTTGAAATAACAGTGTTTTTTTATTNCAGCCTTTCGNGGCACGAAAGTTTCTCCCCGGGGCAGGGCGAAAATTCCCCTTCCGAAACGTCAGACAATGCAGTACACTTTTTCGGTGTTGGGCTATTGTGCCGTGATACTGCGTCAGGCTTCATTTTTTGCTTTGGTCGAGTGCGAGAAGAGTACACTCCCGCAGCAAAAAACTCGCCTTCCTTGTCTGACGGCAAAATTTCTCCAACACCTGGTGTTGGGCTATTGTGCCGCGATACTGCGCCAGCGGCACGGCCTTGACAGAACGATTCCATTATCAGGTAAGGATACACAATGTTATATAAAAAGCGCCTGTTCACTCCCGGCCCCACCATGATGCCACGGAATATAAGCCTGGCCATGGCCCAGGAAATGCTGCATCACAGAAAGCCGGAATTCAAGGCCCTGTATGAAAAGTCCGCGGTCTGCCTTGGCAGGGTTTTCGGAACCGGGCAGCCGGTGCTGCCTCTTTCCTGTTCCGGCACCGGGGCCATGGTGGCTGCCGTGTGTTCGCTCTTTGCCGAGGGCGACCGGGTTATTGCCATTGACGGCGGCAAATTCGGCAGCCGCTGGCTGGAAATCTGCCAGGCGCACAAGGTGGAGGCCGTGCACCACGCGGTCCCCTGGGGCCAGTCGGTCAACCCGGACGACATTGAAGCCCTGCTCGATGCCGACCCCTCCATCAAGGGGGTGCTTGCCCAGTTGAGCGAAACCTCAACCGGGGTGCTGCACCGGGTGCGCGAGCTTGCGGCCATCACCCGCAAACGGAAGGTGCTGCTGGTGGTGGACGGCATTTCCGCTGTGGCTGTTTCCCCCTGCCCCATGGACGAATGGGGCATAGACTGCCTGCTGACCGGCTCGCAAAAGGGCCTGATGCTGCCCCCCGGCCTCGCCCTTATCGCCCTTTCCGCCCGCGCATGGGAATGGGCCGAAGCCGTTGGCCCGCGCAATTTCTATTTCAACCTGCTCGCAGAGCGCAAAAACTACGAAAAGCGGCAAACCCACTTCACCTCTCCCGTAAGCCTTATGGTGGGCCTTGCAGAATGCCTGGCCTTGTTTGACGAATTCACCATCGAGCAGGTGTACCGCAAGCAATGGGCCCTTACCTGCCTGATACGGGCCGGGGTTTCGGCCCTTGGTCTGGAACTTTTCGTCAAGGAACATTATGCGTGGGGGGTAACCAGCGTGAAATTGCCCGAAGGCGTGGCCGCGCCCGACCTCATTGCCCGTGCCGCAAAGCAGTACGGGGTGATCATGGCGGGCGGCTCTGACGAATACAAGGGTTCCATGGTGCGCATAGGGCATATGGGCTGGATAGACGCCTTTGAACTGGCCGGGTGCCTGTACGCCCTGGCCTCGGCCTTTACAGACTGCGGCGGGTATCTGGGGTGCCGGAATTATATGGAGCAGGCCATGAAGGCCTATGAAAAAGCCCTCAAGGAAGGATGCCCCGCTTTGTAGGCACAGTGGTCTTTTTGCCCTCTGGCTGCGTTGGCAAGGGTTTTTCTCCTGGTCGAGTAGAGAAGATGCCAGAGACCGTATGAACAAGGAGCGAGCGATATGGCGAACGAAACACCCCTCCAGGCGGAACAAACCGCTTTTGAACAGGAAAATGGCCCGGCGCAGGAATGCGCTTCCGAACAAGGCTCCTGCGCGGGGAAAGACGCGGAAGGCCCTGCCCAACCAAGGGCTCAAGGCCACGCAGACACCCCTCTGCCCAAGCCCACCTTTTCCACCTTTGTGCTTTCCCTGGCCTCTTCGGCCCTGGTGCAGCTTGGCGAGGTGCCGGAGCCCGAAACAGGCAAGAAGCAGGAGAATCTGCAACTGGCAAAGCACACCATTGATATTTTGAGCATGCTGCAGGAAAAGATTGAAAAGGGCCTTGATGACGGCGAAAAACGCCTGATGGAAGGCATTCTGTACGAGCTTCGCATGAAGTATGTGGTGAAAAAGCAATAGAGCGGATGTTTTTTGCGCTTGCGCGCAGGCATGGCACAGGGATGCTGCCCGCAACGCCAGGTTCCGCGCCCCTGCGGTTGCCGGGGTGGCGCAACCATCAACCTTCCGGGGGAACCCAATGAGTGAAAAAATGCGTGCCGGGCTTGTCGGCGTTACCGGATACACGGGCATGGAGCTTGTGCGTATTCTCGCCACCCACCCGCAGCTTGAAATTGTGCAGGTAACTTCCCGCAAGGAGGCCGGGCAGCGGCTTCGGGCCATCTACCCCTTTTTGCAGGGCATGGCCATGGGCGAGCTGACCATCTGCCAGCCGGACCTTTCGCTGCTGGCAAAGGAATGCGATATTGTGTTCCTCGCCATTCCCCACGGGGCGGCCATGGAAATGGGCGCGGACCTTGTGGATCACGGCTGCAAGGTTGTGGATCTTTCGGCAGACTTCCGCATCAGGGACAAAACCGTGTACGAGGAATGGTACAAGGTTCCCCATACCCGCGCCCACCTGATAGACGAAGCGGTTTACGGCCTGCCGGAACTGTATGCCGACAAGGTGCGCCCTGCCCGCCTTGTGGCAAACCCCGGCTGCTACCCCACGGCGAGCATTCTGGGCCTTTACCCTGCCCTGAAGCACGGCCTTGTGCACCACGACAATGTGGTCATAGACGCAAAATCCGGCACCACCGGGGCCGGGCGCGGCCTGAAGGTCAACACCCTGTTCTGCGAAATGCACGACACCTTCCGCGCCTACGGCCTTGGCACCCACCGCCATACGCCGGAAATAGAGCAGGAACTTTCCCTCATCGCGGGCGCTGCCATGACCATTTCCTTCAACCCGCATATCCTGCCGGTGAACAGGGGCATTCTCGCCACCATGTACACCACCCTGAAATCCGCCCAGTCTCTGGAAGAGGTTCATGCGATTTACAGCCGCGAATACAAAGACCATTCCTTTGTGCGGGTGCTGCCCCAAGGGGCCCTGCCCGAACTGCGGAATGTGCGCGGCACCATGCTGTGCGACATTGGTCTGGTGGTGGACAAACGCACCAACAGACTGATTGTGGTTTCCGTCATCGACAACCTGTGCCGGGGGGCCTCCGGTCAGGCCGTGGCCAATGCCAACCTGATGCTGGGCCTGCCCCTGGAATCGGGGCTCAATTTCGCCCCGCTGGTGCCGTAACCCGCTTCCGCCTTTCCTTTCCGGCAACAATATGGCCCGCATTGCGCCCTTTGGGTACAATGCGGGCCATGTCCGTTCCTGCCGTGATCACGGCAAAAGAACCCAACACCCCCTACAGTCGGGATTTATACTGATCGTAACACTCCTGCAGGCTGGTAATATAGCGCCCGGTCACGTTGATAAGGTCTACCAGCAGGGTATCCACAGCTTCAAAGTCGTCGGCCTCGGCAGCCCGTTCCACGCAGTTCGCTATTTTGGCAAGGCGCTCAAGCCCGAATATCTCGGCCTTGCCGGAAAGGCGGCTGACCGCCTCCTGAACAAAGAGCGCCTGATGCTCGTTTTTTCCCCGAATGGCGTCTTTCAGCGTATCTTTCAGGGTATGCAGAAGGCCGGGAACCAGCGGCAGCATCAGGGTTTCCAGATACTCGTCTTCAATGCCCGGAAGCGGAAGCATGGCCTCTGCCTGCAACTTTTTGAGCAGGGGCTTTTGGGGTTCGCGCAATTCTCCACTCTGGATGATGGCACTGCCGAAACCCGGCGCGGAAGCGAGAAGGGTTTCCTTTACCGGCTTTTGGGACGGGGTTCTTTCCTCTGCGGGCGCAGCGGGCTGTTCCAGGTGCGGCGAAGCCTGTGCCGGTTCTTCGGGGGCCACGGTCTCGTCCACGGCAGCCGAGGGCTGGACAGTAATCAGGGGCCGTTGCCGCAGGGTTGCGCCAGACGGTGCCACCTTCACCCTGGCCGAAGCCGTGGGCCGGGTTTGAACAATGGACACGGTAGCCACCCTCGGTGCTTCCTGCACGGGCGTTGCCGCTCTTCCGGTGTCGCCCTCGCCTTCGGTGCGGTCTTCACCCGGTGCTTCCTGGGCGGGGGTTGCGGCCATGGCCTCTTCCGGCTCATCGGTAATGAAAAGATCCATAAGGGAGGTCTTGGGCCTGACCGGAGGAGAGGGCTTCACAGAGCGCGATTCGCCCAGCACATCTTCCATGGAAAGGCTGTGCAGCAGGGGGGCAGCGGAAATGGAAGCCTCCTTTTCCGCCGGAACAGGGGGAGCGGGTTTTTCCGGGGTCTCCGGCGTCAACGCCCCTTCTCCGGCTGCTTCCCTTGCCGCCTCTGCTGTTTCTGTTGTTTCCGCAGGTTCTCTTGCTTCAGCCTGTCCGGCTGGCTCACCCTGAACAGCCGCTTCACTCCCTTCAAGGGCTTCAAAGGGGGCAACGGATTCAAAAGGTTCAAAGGGCGCAGGCTGTTCAAAAGGTTCAAAGGAGGCAACCGCTTCAACCGGTTCAAAAGGCGCAACGGGTACAACTGGTTCAAAGGGCGCAGCCTGTTCAGAAGGCGCGGCAATTTCAGCCGTTTCAGTCTGTTCGGCAAGGGCAGGCAGGGAGTCTTCGGGCGTTGGTTCAATCACCGGAAGGAGGGGCGCGGGCATGTCTGCCGGGAACGATCTGTCCGCCCATTCGGGCAGCAGGCGGGCGGGCGGCTCGTCCTTTATCATGTCGGCAGGCGGCCCTTCTTCAGGGGGCATTGCCGGGGGCGGTGTGGTTTCTGCGGAGGGCGGGCCGGAAACTGGGGCAGAAGCCGGGGCAGGGGCCGCGCTTTCGCCTGTCGGGCCTTTTGGCCCGGCAACCGTTCGCGAAACAGGGGTTACGCGCACCCTGGCCTTGGCCGGTTCGGACGGCTCTTCTCCCCCACTGGCAACCGTGCCCGAAGGCGCGGGCGGCAGCGAGAAAATGGCAGGGGCGTGTTCCTTTACCAGGGCCAGAAAGGCCTCTTTGGCAAAGGGCTTTTCAATGGTGCAGGTGGCCCCGGCCGCCAGCATTCTGCCTTCCTGCCCGGCATGGCTTGTGAGTACCAGTTGCGCCACCGTGCCGCCGTACTGATGAACCTCGCCCATGCAGCGTATTATGTCCTGTTCCGGTGAATCCGCATCGTAAATAATGAGATTGGCCCCGCTTTTCTCGTACAGAGAGGCCGCTTCGGCCAAGGACTGGGCATTCACGCAGCAGGCGTTGCAGTCTGAAAGATAGTGGGAAAGGAGCCGCCGGTTGCTTGTGGTCATGTCGGAAATGATCACGTTTGGCGTAATGGAATCCGCATCGTTTTCCCGAGGTTCCATGCTGAGCATGGCTGAAATGGCATTGTCCACGTGGGCGGCCACCGCAGCCTCTTGCCTCGCAGGGGGCGGGTATCCTTCTTGATTTCCGGCAGCGGAAAGCACGGCAAGGGCAGGGGCCCCGTCAGCCGCTGAAGCAAGGGGAAGGTCGGCAAGCAGCTTTTGCGAAAGCGGGAACAGTTCCTGCGCGGAAGCGCTGCCCACAGCCTCGGGCCGGGGTGCGCCGGGGTCGGGCAGGAAGGTTTCCGTGGCTGTGCGCGAGGGTATTTTGAAGATGGCGGTAAAATTCACCTGGGTGCCGCCGCCAGGAACGTATTCTATGCTGAAACTGCCGCCCGTGGTGTCGGCCAGCTCCCAGGCATGGAAAAACCCGGCATTGGAACGCTTGGCCGCGCCCGTGTCGCTCACGCTGAACTGAATGCGCCCGCTTCTGCCCCCTTCGGCCTCTTCACGCGCAAAAAGCTGCACCGCGCCCGAACTGGTGGCAATGATGGCGTTTTGCAGCAGCAGGGTCAGGGTTTGGCGCAGGCGGGCCACGTCGCCCAGCAGCAGGAAGGGCAGCGAGGGCGAAGAATGCCAGGAAAGGAGAATGCCCTTCTTTTCGGCCAGCGGGGCCACGGCATCATGAATTTCCCGTATGACCGAGAGCAGGTTGAAGATATAGGTTTCCCCGGTGGGCTGGGAAGAACGCTGGAACCCGGCAATTTCCATCTCGTCCAGGGGGTCGAAATCTATGACATTGCCCACATTTTCCCCACGGGCCGCCTTTTCCCTGACCAGTTCGGCAAAGGGATGCAGGGGCAGGTCTTCAACGGGGAAGGACTCGTCGAAAAATTTTTCTGCCGTGTTTTCAGGGGGCTCAACCCCCTTTTCGGGGGCGTCGTCCGCATTGCCGAAAGCAGGGGGCGTTTCGGAAGGGGCATCAGAGGGCCGATTGTCAGCTTCGTATGCAGCCGCAGCCTCAGTCTCTTGGGCGATCTTGCCGGCAAAGGCGTCCAGCGGCATGGCCGCGAAAAGCTCGTTGCCCGTATCCACGGTGATGCCGTCCGGCGCGGCTTTCATGGCAGCGGAATGTTCGGGCGTAAAGAGGGCCTCGTCCGAACTCGCCTGTTTCGCGGTTTCCTGCGCAGGGGGCTGCGGCAGAGGGGCAGGCGCGGGTTCGGAAAAACCGAAGAGGGAAGGGCTGTCGAAATCGTCAAAGGGCGAAGGCCCGGAGTCTTCACCGCTCGCGGCCCGCGCTGGCCGTTCCGCATCCATTGCAGGCGTTTTTTCCGGCAGGGGCGTCGCCTCTGCGGTCAGCCCGGCAGGGGCAGGAAGGGGTGCCACGGAAATGGGCGCAAGAGGAGGCGGAGGGGTCTGCAAAAAGCTCTCAAGGGAATCTTTCTGCCGGGAGCTCGGGTCTTTTTCCCCGCCCTTGACGGGCAGGCCAGTCCACAGGGAGGGGGTCGAGCCCGCGCCCAGGGGGGGGATGTCGGCATGCGCTTCTTCAGCAGCCGCAAGGGGCATGGGCGCGACACCCGGAAAGGACACCGGGGAATCGAGCAGCAGGGCCTGTCCGTCAGGCTCCTGGCCAAAGGCCGGAAGGGCTGCGAAGTCTTCTTCGTCTTCTTCCTGTTCCTTTGGCCTGTCACGGGGCACTCGGGCCAGGGCAAGGGCTATGCCGCCAATGGCCGCGCCCCACAGGGCGCCGTTCTGCACCACAGGGTGCATGGCGGGCTGACCAATGAAGTACAGAGAAATGGCCGCGCCCACAGCCGGCATGAAGGTGGCGGCCAGAAAGGCAAAGGCCCCCTGCTGGCGGGCGGCGAGGGCCCCTATGGCAAAGGGAAGAAGGGGCGCGAGCATAATTCCCCACAGGGGGAACAGCCGTGTAAGCCACCCGTAGCCCGGCAGAAGAGGGGCAAGGCATACGCACACGCCCGGAAGGGAGAGGAGCTTCAGCAGGGTATCGCCAAGGGGCGAGCGGGCAGGGGTGTGCAGCAGCAGTCGCCCGAGGTGCGGGTAAATAATCAGGCAGAGGCCGGGCGCGAGAAAGGCGGGAAGGTCGGCATAGGTGGGCCGTATGCCGTTGACGGGCAGGGGGAGAAGTTCTTCGGCCAGAACGCAGGCCAGCATGAGGGCCGCCCACAGGGGCCAGAGCCTTCGTTCGCTTACGGCCCGAAGCAGGCAGGCCGCCATGCAGGCAAGAAGCAGGCCGGGAAGGAGCAGATCGGGCGGCACAAGCAGGGAATCTCCCGGCCCCCGGTTGAGCATGGGCGTGAACCACAGGCCCGGTGTTTCCTGCATGTGTATGAAAATGGCGCTTCCGGCCAGGCCGGGGTCCGGCAGGGTAATCTGGGCATGGGGCCGCAGTTTTTCGGCGTACCAGGTATCTTGCGCGGCAGGCAGGCCGTTGCGCCCGGTGGTGAAGAGGGTGGAAATACCCGGGGGAAGCCCCCCCAGGTTCAATATCAGCGGGTGTTCCGGGTTTTGCGACATGGAACCGTCTTTGCCGGGCTGCTGCTTGGCAAGGTCCAGTCGCAGCCAGCCAGCCCCGGTGGCGTTCAGGGGAAAGCCCCTTTCAAGGGAAAGAAAGGAGGCCTGCATTCCTTCGGCCCGCACTGCCGCAATGTCAAACCTGCCCTCCGAATCGGGCAGCCATGCCATGTGGCGCAGAAGCGGCGTTGGCCCTGTTATGGAATCGGTCATCAGCGGGGCCGCAAAGGCCCCGGTGACGAACTGAAAGAAAAGAAAACACCCGCAGAGAAGTTTTTGTCGCATTTACTTTTCAGCCTCGTGAGCTTTGAGCAGATCGGCCAGCAATCGGCCGTCCGGTGTTTTGAATTCGGGGTTGATGGCGACCACCTGGCCCCACACGCGCAGGGCTTCGGCATCGTTTTTCAGGTCATTGTGCAGAACAACGCCCGAATTGAACATGGCAGTGAGATGTTTTGGCTGTATTTTCAGTGCCTTGTCAAAATATTCCAGGGCTTTGTCAAATTTGGAGACAGCCCGGTACATAACACCGCAGTCAACCCAGACATCGGCCATGTCCGGGTTTATGGCAAGGGCTTTTTCATAGGCGGCAATGGCCTTGTCCGGGTTTCTGGTGTCGAAGTAGAGGTCGCCGAGCTTGACCCAGGAGGGGGCGTCATCGGGCTTTTGCTGCACGAGCTGCTCCTGCTGGAGAATGGAGTCAAAAAGGTGCTTGCTCATGGCTTCCTGGCCGCCAGCCTGATTTTGGGCGGAAACAGGCTGCTTTATTTCCGAAGGCCCGGCATTGTCGCCAAAGAAGTAGCCAGCAACGCCGCCCACCATGAGGGCGACAAGAATGGAGAGAAAAAACGTGGTGCGGGCAACATAGTGCCCCTCAGCAACCTGACGACCGAGAAATTCCAAATCTTTAACCGAATATTTCATTCAATGAATCCTTGTAAGCAGGGTTGTTTGCGATTCAGTATCGCAAAGGGTTATAGGGGAAAAGCGCCCTTGCCAAAGGCCGCTTCGTATCTGGTGCGGAATTCGTGCATGGTGTAGCAATGTTCCTGCGTGCCTTTTTTTTCCACGCAGTAGGCGGCGCAGGTTGCGCCAAGGCGGCAGCAGTCCGCAAGGGAAAGGTCTGCCACAAGACCACGGAGAAGCCCGCTGCGGTAAGCGTCGCCCGCGCCCGTGGGGTCGGCCACGGCATCAACGGTAACGGCGGCTATTTCTGTGGTTTTATTGTCTTTTTCGTGAAGACGGGAACCCTTTTCCCCGCAGGTGACCACAACACCCCTGACGGTTTTGTTCACCAGTTCGTCCAGGGAATAGCCTGTCAATTCGGAAATAAGGGTTATTTCATAGTCGTTGCCTATCAGCAGGAAGGCCCCTTCCACAGCGGCCTTCATGCCGAACCTGTCCAGGGCGGGAATCTGCTGGGCCGGGTCGTATATATAGCGGATATTGTTCGCCTTGAAAAACCGGGGCTGGGCGATCATGTCGCCGGGGTTTGAGGGGGCGATTATGGCAATATCCGTTTTCGGGTCGGCCTTTGGGAAGGCATAGCCGCACGAGGCCGTCATGGCTGCGGCATGAAAGGCGGTAATCTGGTTGTTCTGTCGGTCGGTTATGATGTAGCACCCGGCAGTGCGATCATTTTCGTCAATGCGTATGCCCTCGGTGGACAGGCCAAGCCCGGCAAGCACAGAGGCATAGGGGCCGAAATCCTTGCCCGCAGAAGAAACAATAATCGCTTTTTCATCCAGCAGGGCCAGGCTGTAGGCAATGTTGCCCGCATTGCCGCCGAGTTTTTCGTCCATGCTTTCAATGAAGAAAGAAACGTTCAGTATGCTGACGTGTTCGGGCAGGATGGATTCGGAAAAATTGCCCGGAAAACGCATTATGCGATCATAGGCCAGGGAGCCTGTAATGTAGATAGCCAAAGAAAACTCCTTCAAACGCTGTTGCAGACAGGGAAGGGGGCCGCTCTTTTTTTCTGGTGAGAGGCGAGACACGGCCCACCGGAACATAGCATAGCTTTGCTGGAAACCTCAATAAACCAAAGCGCCCGGTGTTGGGTTATTTTGCCGTGATGCCGCGTCAGGCATCACTTTTTGCTTTGGTCGAATACCATAAGAGTTGATTCGGCGCGTCCTGCGCCTCACCCCTTCGGGGCGCGAGTCTTCGCCTCGCGTCCAATTTTGCTGTCCTGCAAAATTGTTACTCCCGCAGCAAAAAATTCGCCTTCCTTGCCTGACGGCAAAATTCCTCCAACACCCGGTGTTGGGTTATTTTGCCGTGATGCCGCGTCAGGCCATGCGCTGGTCAGGGGCGGTTTCTTCCTGTATCCAGTGCAGAAAGTCCTGGTTGCCGGCCAGTACGGGCAGGGCGACAATGCAGGGAACCTCGTACGGGTGAAGGGCTCTGACACAGGCTTCAAAGGCGGGGAACCGCGCTTCGGTTGTTTTGAAAATGCAGGCCACTTCGTCAGCCTCTTCCACTGCGCCCTGCCAGTGGTAGCACGACCACAGGGGCGAAAGCAGGTTGGCGCAGGCGCACACCCTCTGGCGCACGGCTTCGCGGGCAATGCGCTTTGCCGTATCGACATCCGGCATGGTAACATATACAAAAAGAGCGCTCATGAATACCCACTCTTGCGCTATGGGAGTTGGCCCCTGTTCGACCATGGCCGCGCGGATATCCCGCACGGAAACGTACCCTATACCATACAGCAGACTTGCCCGAATGACAACGAATGCGACAAGGCCGGATCTGGGGTACAAAATTGGTCGAATCTGGCCGTATATACGGGGATAGAGCCTTTTCACTTTGAAAAGGCTCTGACGGACGATGGCGCAAGCCTCGTCCGCGCTAACGAGGAGTAGGCGAAATGCACGCCGCCAACTCCGGGTGCAGCGTTTCAAAGTTAACAGGCCCTAAGATGAACATTGGAGAACAGCCATGCAAAAAAAGGCCGCAACAGGCAAGAGACCCGCAGGGCGTGAACAGGGCGGGCACGGCAGGGGGGGCGGAAAAAAAGCGTGCCCGAACACTCTGGCCCCGAAAACCCCGGCTCAAAAAAAATCGGCCCGGCAACAACCTGAAAGCAGAGGGTCAGACAAGCCCGCTGCGCCCGGCAGCCCGGTTCTTTCGGAAGCGGGCCTGCGCGAGCGGGCGGCCCGTGTTCTGGAGGGGCTGTTCAAGCGCTACCCGGTGCGGGAAACCCACCTTGCGCACAACAACGTCTGGGAACTGCTTGTGGCCACGGTGCTGGCGGCCCAATGCACTGATCTGCGGGTGAACACGGTTACCCCGCTGCTTTTTTCGCGCTGGCCAGGGCCCGAAGAACTGGCCGTGGCGGATATTGCCGAGGTGGAGGCGGTGGTGCGGCCCACCGGGTTTTACCATAACAAGGCAAAAAATATTGTTGGCGCGGCAAGGCGGGTGATGGAGGTGTACCATGGCCGGGTGCCCGAGAGCATGGAAGAGTTGATCACCCTGCCGGGAGTGGCGCGCAAGACCGCCAATGTTGTGCTGTGGGGGGGCTTTGGCAAAAACGAGGGTATTGCGGTGGACACCCATGTGGGGCGTATTGCCCTGCGCCTTGGCCTTACGGAAAACCGCGACCCGGTGCAGGCCGAAAGGGTGCTGATGCGCTTATTGCCCAGGGAACATTGGGGTGACGCGAACCATATGCTTGTGTGGTTTGGCAGGCATGTGTGTGATGCCAGGAAGCCCTTGTGCGATAGTTGCGAGTTTGCGGGTTTTTGCCCGAAGGCGCAATTGGAGGGGAAAATGACGTTTGCAGAAAATATTTCTGATTCCCTATAGTTATCTTGGCTGGATTCCCGCCTTCGCGGGAATGACGGAGGCAGGAAATGGGGGTGCCTTACAGAATACAAAGGGAAAAGCCCCGTGTTCAGGCGAACCCATAAACAATGATGCGAAGGAAAATTTATACAGGCAGGAATGACTGTGCGTGTGGTGCCCTACTGCATGCGGAGCAAAAAGCTCACTATTCTGGAAAAGCCCAAAACAAAACTTCGCAGAACTAGCGTCACTGGCAGTCAGGGCGTGCCGGAGCACGACCGCCAGGAGGCCGCGTCTTTAATGCACTACCTAAAGCAGGGGTTGTTTGGGGGTTTGGAAAGGGGCCTCAGAAGGGGCGGCACGCCCCTAACAGGCCCCTTTCCCCCGCCCGGAG
>JGI994J12354_10001248_pt1 | contig 25760 bp, 23 predicted proteins | sample IntmicLarv3ML3BL_FD_12354 | JGI IMG/M metagenome (IMG submission 12354)
GAGTACGTTGTTCCGAGGTCTATACCTACCTTCATGTCCCATCGAATAAAGTATATACTGCACGATATAAAATAGGTTTGTTCATATCTACGAATTTCGAATACCAAGCAGCGCACGATAACGCTTTTAGTCGTTATTTTTTTTCTCTACGAAATTCGTAGCGGGAAATCCAACTATCCATATTACCAGATTGTCTGTATGTCGATCAATTCTGACAAGGAAGAGATATTGAAAGTGGGTGCTGCGTCACGACGGGCGGCACCTGTTCTGTCGACGAGCGCCGTATCCGATCCCGCAAGTTTTCCTGCGATCACATCATTGTCGCTGTCCCCCACCATGATCGTATCTTCGGGAACAGAATCCATCTCGGACATACACAGCAGAACAGGTTCCGGATCAGGTTTCGACATGACCACTCGATCCGTGCCTACGACCGAGGAGAACAGATCGAGGATGCCAAGTTTGGATAGGATGCCGGTTATGTGTTTGGTATACGAATTGGAAACGATACCCATGGTCTTTTCTTTTTTCACCAGGAGATCGATGCAGACTTCCGCATCGGGAAAGAGTCTGACGCAATCCAAATGTGTTTTGTCGTAAGTGCTCACGATCAAAGACACGAAGTCCCTGTACTTACAGGGTGAGTTGGGGTAATATTGCGAGAAAAGGAGGTTGAAAGGCATTCTGATATATTCGTTATACCTTTCTTCGTGGTAAGGTATGCCGTATTCCTCGAAAGCCTTGGAGAACGCGATCGTGTAGCCCCGACTGGAATCCACAATCGTATTGTCCAAGTCGAAAATGTACGAATCGTATCCCCTCATCCAGACCCGATATCAATCAAAGTAGATATTTTTTGATGTTCTTTATCTGTCATGTTTATCTATTCAGCAAGTTATTCACAGTCAATGAAGAACGACATCGAGATCGAAGAAGAGGCCAGTGTAAGACACATAAACGATATTGCGAAGACGGTTGGGTTGTCTCCCGACGATATCGAGCAATATGGAAAACACATTGCAAAAGTGCCGTTGGATGTACTTTCAAGGTTCGATGACAACAAGGATGGGAAATTGATAATGGTGACCGCCGTCACACCGACTCCCGCGGGAGAAGGTAAGACTGTTACCACGATAGGTTTGATACAGGGACTCAGCCGTATCGGCAAAAAGGTCGTCGGAGCCCTGAGAGAACCGTCCGTCGGACCGACCTTCGGAGTCAAAGGCGGAGCGACCGGAGGAGGTTATTCCCAAGTGTATCCTATGTGGGATATTGATCTTCATTTTACCGGGGACATACACGCGGTGTCCTCTGCACACAACCTTTTGTCGGCGATATTGGAGAATAACCTTGTGAGGGATAATCCTCTGAACATCGATCCTTCGAAAGTGGTTTTGAAGAAAACAATGGACATGAACTGCCGCGAACTCAGAGAGATCGTTGTGGGGCTTGGTGGAGGAAAGCTGTCGGGCGGCGTGACGCGTGAAAGCGGTTTCCTGATAACATCCGCGTCGGAAATATCCGCGATATTGGCATTATCTTCCGGATACGGCGATCTGAGAACGAGACTGGAAAGGATGGTCGTGGCGTACACCTACACAGGAGACATGGTCACCGTCAAGGATCTCGGATGTGTAGGCGCGATGATGATTTTGTTGAAAGATGCCCTTAAACCGAATCTTGTACAGACCCTCGAAGGACAACCCGTATTCGTTCATGGTTTCCCTTTTGCAAACATCGCACACGGAAACAACAGCGTCATAGCAACGAAATATGCAATGAAATTGGGAGACTACGCGGTCACCGAAGCGGGATTCGCCGCCGACCTCGGCGGAGAGAAGTTCATGGATGTCGTCTGCAGACAGGCAGGCATATCGCCCGATTGTGTGGTGATAGTCGCATCCATACGTGCCCTGATGACACACGGCGGAGCCGTGTTGGAACAGCCGGAGACCTTAACAAAACAAGCTTTAGAAAGCGGTTTGTCCAATCTAGACAAACATATCGAGAACGTGAAGGGATACGGAGTGCCTGTTGTGGTATCCATTAACCATTTCTCGTTCGACGATCCGGAACATATGCAGATGCTGAGGGACCACTGCAAAGGAATGGGCGTCCACTGCGTTCAATCTGATGCCTTTATGGAAGGCGGAAAGGGTGCGGAAGAACTTGCCAAGAAGGTTGTCGAGATAATAGACAAGGGCGAGAAGGACTTCAAGCTGCTGTACGATGACGGCATCACGCTCAAAAAGAAGATCGAGACCATCGCTACCAGGATATATGGTGCGGACGGCGTTATATATTCGGGACCGGCAAGCAAAACGCTTCAGGATCTGGAAGCCAAAGGGTTCGGACATCTTCCCATATGCATCGCCAAGACACAGTATTCGATATCCGACGTGCCGGAGCTGAAGGGTGCGCCTAAGGGATGGAAACTCAATGTCAGGGAGGTCACAGTATCGGCAGGTGCCGGATTCGTGGTCCCGATATGCGGAAGCATAATGCTCATGCCCGGATTATCGAAAACACCGGCCGCACTGAAAATGGATCTGACGGAAGACGGCAGGATCAGAGGACTGAAATGAGCTTGTCGTACATGTCGTACCATCTGTCGGCCTCTTCCTTGTCTTGAGGAACGCCGTCTCCGGTATTGTACATGTTGCCCAGAAGGATCTGGGCGCCCTTATGCTTATTCAGGGCGGCAGACATAAGCCAATTCACAGCGGTCGCGGTATCTTTCTCCACGCCGTATCCCGTTTTGTAAAGTTGTCCGAGGACGAATTGAGATTCGGAATAACCCGATTCGGCAGATTCGGTGAACAATTCTACGGCTCGATCCAAGTCTTTGGGTACTGTTTCTCCGTTGAAATGTATCAACCCGAGCACATACTGTGCACGGGCATCCCCGTTCTTCGAGGGAGGGGTGAGAAGGTCCACGGCCTTGTCGATATCTTTTTCGACACCATGTCCCGTGCTGTACATCTTTCCCAGGAAATACATGGCGCTCATATTGCCCGATCCCGCAGCCCTTTCGAACCAATATTTGCATGCTCTGAGATCCTTTACCACACCCTGGCCTCTGGCGTAGATCAATCCGAGGCAGAATTCAGCATCGGCTGAACCCATATTCGCGGACTCGGACAGAATGGAGAATGCGGCGGTATAATTCTTGTCCGAACGTGTTCGTACAATGAACTTTGCCCATTCCAGCGGCTCCATCTGACTTTCAAAGGGAATGCCGGAATCCTCTTGCATGGTGGATTATTGGAGAGGGCCGTTATAACTTTTACGTAAATCGGTCATATGCTGTAAGAAAAACTTTCCGCGTCGCCTAGCTAAAATCATAAATAAGAAAGACATATGGCGAGAATATGCCTTCCGATACACCCGGAATAAGTGATTATGCCGCTGCACGCGCTTACATGGACTGTGCGTCACCCACGTACGACCTCAGAAAAGCGTTCGAAATAGTGGAATCACTTTCATCCAAAGGACACCAGGGGGCCCAATATCTTCACGGTCTTTTCCTTTATGCCGGAGTATGTACGGCACAGGATAAATTGACGGCAACGGACCTATTCTCATTGGGAGGGTCCGCAGGAGACGAAGCATCCATGATCACGAAGGATGAGATCGAAAGATGTACCGAATCCGAGGCCGAACAACTGGTAAGACTCAAATTGGAAGGGGAGCAGGGGAACACGGACGCATGCAAAAAGCTGTTTGAAATTTATACGAACGGAACAGCTCCCGCGAAGAAAGACCACAGGACGGCAGTGAGATGGTATACGGTCTGTGCGGAGAACGATGATGCGTATGCACAGAACGTTATTGGTTTTATGTATATGATGGGAAAAGGGGTCAAAAAAGACAGGGATGCCGCCGTGAAGTGGCTTAGACGTTCTGCCGAACTCGGCAATGCCGAAGCGATGTACCATCTCGGCGAAATGTACGACGCGGGGTTGTGTTATACCGATGCCAATATCGTCGAGGCAATGAAATGGTACAGTATGGCGGCCGATGCCGGAAACCCGGAGGCTCAGTATTCACTCGCCAGCATCCATATGATAGAGAAGACCAAGAACTACGATCCGAAGCGTGCGGCTGTACTTTTGGAAAAAGCGGCAGTATCCGGCCACGGCGAGGCGATGTATCAGTTGGGAATGTTCTATGCGTACGGTCAGGGAGTCAAAAGAGACCCTCGCAGGGCCGTTGAATTGTTGGAGGCGTCTTGCGAGCAGGGATTCCAGCAGGCCATGGTCGATTATGCCAACATGAGATTCGAAGGGCAAGTGATCCCAAAGGACGAATCGATATCGGCAAAATGGTTTCAAAAGGCTGCAGATTCATGCAACGGGTACGCACAATATGCATTGGCATGCATGTATGGCAACGGCAGTTATTTTGAACGGAACGATAAAACTGCGGTCAAATTGTTCAGAGATGCCGCGGAGATGGGAGAAGTGAACTCCCAATATTGTTTGGGGTGTTTCTGCTATGAAGGTAGAGGTGTTGAAAAAGACCCTGTGGAGGCTGCGATATGGTTCGGGGAGGCTTCGGAACAAGGCCATCCGGGAGCAAAGGCCCTGATGGGAATGTTGCTGATAACCGGGGCAGGAATCGAAGCGAACGTTGAAAGGGGGTTGAACCTAATCACCGAATCAGCGGACGCGGGATATTACGAAGGCCAGTATTACCTGGGAAAGCTCTACGTGGAAGGAGAATACTTAAAACAAAACATCCCTAGGGCGAAGAAGTATCTTTCTCTCGCGGCAAAGCAGGGAGACAGAGATGCTGCCATGCTCCTTGAAAGGATCAGAAAAGAGAAGATGAGATGATCATCGATGAGTTCTGTTAGATTGGACAAGAAGATATTCAGTGACGCCGAAGCCGGCAATCCTTATGCCAGACTTGGTCTTGCATACATGTATCATTTCGGTAAAAATGTGGATCCGGATTTCGAACTGGCCATGAAGTGGTATATCAAATCATCCGAATCCGGATGTTCCAGGGCAAAATGGGAACTCGCAAAGATATTCAGGGACGGAACTATCGCAGAAAACGACGACGACCTCTTTCTGTTTTATGCGAGGGGGGCTGCCGAAGCAGGGGTCCCGGAAGCGAAGATGGAGATCGGGATACATTACATTCTGGGAGGATTGGTTCCCAAAGATGATAGATTAGCATTCGAATGGATGTATTCCGCCGCAGAACAGGGATTGCCCATGGCCCAATTCATGACGGGATACATGTTCGGAAAGGGCGTGGGAATAATACAGAACATCGTGGAGCAGGAGATGTGGTATTCGAAAGTAGGGGTCAGTGGGGATGCGGACCTATACTATTGGATAGGGAAGAATTTCGAATACGGACTTTTCAACATAGACGTGGACCTTTTCGAAGCCGGCAGATGGTACAAATTCGGAGCTGACATGGGGCACGAGAAATGCTCGATATGTTGGAGGGCGGTCCTCGGAGCCCTGAGCGGAAAGACGACCGACACATTGGACGAAAGGGAAGCGAAACTCAAGGAGACCGATGTCGAGAAAGAAAAGGCCAGGAGGGACGAGGCATTGGCGCAGGCAGATCAGTATTTGGAGATCGGTGATGACCGAAACGCATTCATCAATTACCAGAACGCTGCAGACCTTGGGAATCCCACGGCGATGTTCACTCTTGCACTGATGTACCACGGAGGTATGTTCGTCAAACGCAGTGACCGTCTGGCGGTTGAAATGTTGTCAAAAGCATCATTGGCGGGATCGGAGGACGCACAATTCGTCATGGGCGGTCTTTATGAGGAGGGCAGAGGGGTGAAAAAAGATCTGGGAGAAGCTGTAAAATACTACACCATGGCAGCAGCAAACGGATATCTCGCTGCATATTACAGTCTGACTCGTTACATGAACCACCCCGAGACCCACGTGAGGAACTCCGCAGTCATCAAGAGGTGATGGAATGGGATTCAAAGAGGTCATGGATGCTGCAACATCCGGAGACCCGAATGCGCAGAACGCATTGGGATACATCTACTTCGAAGGGAACGGTGTCGTTAAAGACATAGACAAGGCGTTCATGTGGTTCCGATTGTCTGCAAGACAGGGCGATCCCGAAGGACAATGCAACATGGGTTATATGCTCGCACGCGGGTTCGGAGCGAACCAAGATCCCGAAAAGGCAATAGAATTATACAAAAAATCCGCAGAACAAGGTTATGCCAGAGCTCAATTCAATCTCGCTCACATGTATTCGGAAGGATTTGGCACAGAACAAAATTGGGATGAAGCGTTCAGATGGTATGATGAGGCTGCAAAGAACGGAAGTCTTGTCGCACTTTACAGAATAGGTGTCATGAAAGAGGAAGGTCGCGGAATACCCAAAGACGAAAAGGATGCGATCGAGATATTCGAAAAATGTTCGAACGAAGGTCATGAAAAGGCAGGGTTCAGACTGGGAATGATGACATTCGAAGGAAGAGGAACGATCGGAGATCCGAACAAGGCTGCCAAGATATTGATCATGGCGGCGGATGCGGGAAGTCCCGATGCGATGTGTCAACTCGGAAAGATGAGTTTATCCGGAGAAGGGATGGTTAAAAGCCGTAATAATGCTGTCAAATGGTTAAAGAAGGCACATGCAAGAGGGAGTATAGAGGCCGAGACAATACTCGCGGAGATCAAGGATTAAGTCCTCAAACATATAATATAATGTATAACAATATACATCAATGGCGTAAAATGGTTATATCTGAATCATATTGTATTGTTATAGAGAAGTGCTCACAATGAGAATGAACGATTATCAATTGGAAAAGATAACGGACATGCTGTCCAACATAAAGGACAAGAGTGGATTTTATCAAAAAAAGTTCAAGAATGTCGATACCTCAAAGATAAGAACACAAGCGGATTTCGAAAAGTTGCCATTCACAGATAAAAGCGATCTGAGGGACGCATATCCGTTGGGATTGTCCGCTGTTCCCGAAAAAGATATCGTGAGGATCCATTCGTCGTCGGGCACTACGGGTGTGCCCGTGATCATCCCCTATACCAGTAAGGACATAGATGACTGGGGAACAATGTTCGAACGCTGTTACAGGATGGCGGGACTCAAGGTTGAGGACAGAGTCCACATAACTCCCGGATACGGATTATGGACGGCAGGTATTGGTTTCCAATACGGTGCGGAAAAACTCGGAGCCATGGTAATCCCCATGGGGCCCGGGAATACAGACAAACAGATCAAAATGATGACAGACCTCGGGAGCACAGTCCTTTGTGCCACATCATCATATGCTTTGCTCCTTTCCGAAGAGATAAACAAGAGAGGGATCAAAGACAAGATAGTTCTCAAAAAAGGGATAATCGGTTCCGAACGTTGGGGAGACAAGATGAGGAACAGGATCGCAGACGACCTAGGTGTCGAACTCTATGACATCTACGGACTTACGGAGATATACGGTCCCGGAATAGGAATAAGCTGCGATTACAAGAACGGAATTCACATGTGGGACGATTATCTTTACTTCGAGGTCATAGATCCGAAGACGGGTAAAACTGTACCTGATGGTCAGGTCGGAGAGTTGGTGATCACAACTCTGCTGAAGGAGGGTGCACCGCTGATAAGGTATCGTACGCACGACCTCACAAGGATCATAACGGGAGAGTGTCCCTGCGGATCAAGATATCCGAGAATAGACATAATCACCGGAAGAACGGATGACATGGTCAAGGTAAAAGGGGTCAACATATTCCCCGCACAATTCGACGAGATGCTCAGCAAGATACCGGATGCCGGAAGTGAGTACCAAATAATGATCGATCATCTCGACGGCAAGGACATCATCACCGTATTTTTCGAAACAGAAGTACCAAAAGATGAAAGGGTGGCCGTTGAGAAAGAGGTCATGAAAGGGTTGAAGGAATCTGTCGGAGTGACCGTTGTCCCGAAAGCCGTTGACATAGGGGATCTTCCCAGAAGCGAGAAGAAGACCAACCGTATATTCGACAACAGATATTGATCAGCGTTTGCTTCCGCCGACCATCACAAGGTAAGCGAGCAGCGCCTCTATCTGTATCCTTTCGTTGCTTCCTTCGACGATGCGGAATTCGATCTCACCGGTCTTATCCATGAGTCTGACCTTTTCGGAATCTGTTATGCTGAGGTCGAAGAACAGAGAATGGATCTGACGGATGATGTCTTGGCCCGAAAGACCGTAATTGATCATGATATTGTCCAACATCTCCCTTGCAAGGACGAAGTTACCGTTCAGCGCAGTCTCCAACATTTTCTTGACTTCTTCGGGCTTTGCCTGTCCGGTCGTCTGGTATATGACATCGAGGGTGATCGGTTTGTCAAGCGATGCAGCGACCTGCAGGGAATTCACGGCACGTCTCAGATCCCCCCTTGCAACATGTATCAGACCTTCAAGTGCATCATTCTCTATTTTGACACTCTCGTTCTTGATTATCATGTTGAGGTACTCGCTGACATCTTCCACGGTCAACGGACTGAATCTGAATACGGCACATCTGGATTGGATCGGGTCGATGATCTTCGAGGAATAATTGCATGAGAGGATGAAACGGCAGATCTTGGAATATTTCTCCATTGTCCTCCTTAAAGCAGCTTGGGCATCGCTTGTGAGCGCATCTGCCTCATCCATGAAGATTATCTTGAATTCCGCTTTTCCGAGCGGGGCAGTCCTTGCGAATTCTTTGATCTTTCCGCGGACCACATCGATACCCCTTTCATCGGACGCGTTGAGTTCGATGAAATTTCCTTTCCATTCTTCGCCGAACATTTCCTTGGCCATTGCGAGAGAACATGTGGTCTTACCGGTTCCCGCGGGTCCGGTGAGGAGAAGGTGCGGCATGTTTCCCGATGATACGTACGCTTTGAGCCTCTCGGTCACATGTTTCTGGCCAACCACTTCGTTCAAAGTCTTTGGTCTGTACTTCTCGGTCCATATCTCATTCATGGGTAACAACTGCCTATTGTTTCGAACACTGATAAAGATTTGTTCTCGGATATGTGGTGTTTGGTAAGTTAAGAGATTTTGATGGGATGATCGCCGTTAGTGATAATATCACCTCCTACCGGGGCAGTCCCCGTCATGCCGGTTGTTGTGAACCGACATGTCGGGGCTCACTGCCAAACGGCAATAAAGTCATTGTTTCTTTTCCCTATTAGTGGCAAACATTACAATTAGTGAGTTAATATTGTTTGATTTTGTACATTTTTCTTCAAATTTGAACAATGAAGGCTGATAGATTAAAATATCCTTTTTATGATTAAATCCTATGAATCGCACGGTACTTTTTTCGTTGATTGCAGTTGTTATTTTAACGGTCATTATGTGTATTGTACCATTTGTTGGTAATTTTGACGAGGGTCAAATCGTTACGATCGTGATAATACTCACTGTGGCCGTCATGGTATTTGTTGTCGTGATGATCTTTGGTCTCTTAAAGACAAGGAAAACGATTGTTGAATTGAGAGTTGCGGATTTCAGGGTCCGCGGGATGATGGTCGATATTCTCATACCATATAACGATGTAAAATCGATAGAACTCCGTAATGAAATAGCCTGGGGACTAAGAACTTTCGGAGCCGATTTCGGGAGATACGTGGGAGGGACATTCAACAACAAGGAGTTCGGGTCCTACAAGATATCTCTTCAGTGTAACATCAAGAAACTGATCGTTGTTCGCCATTTACAGGGAACGTTAGTGTTCAATCAAGATTCAGAGGAGGCCACTATCATGATGTACGAAAGTATAAAGAAACGTTCGAAGAATGTTGTTGATGATTCTCGGTAATTACACAAAGTTGTTCTTTCTTTGTTGCATCTATTTTTGACATTCAGAGGAATATTGCAGGGATAATGCCGCGGTAGTGCGTTCTCATGCGTACAATAACGACTATCCCCCTGAATTCTCCAGTTTCGTCTGGGAGTACCTCATAAACCACTCTGTGTTCCGAATTCAGTCTTCTTGAATAGAATCTTTTCAGATCACCTTTCATCTTTTCGAATGGCGGAGGGCTACAAACCGGATCTTCCTGCAACAGGTCAAGCATTGCCATAGCTTTATTTTTCAGTTCTGAAGACATGATGATGTCCAGATCCTTTCTCGCTTGTTTGGATAATCTTACAGAGTATCTTTGATCTTGTCCCATCTTTCCATCTCCGATACGTTTTCGTTCGACGACTCTAATATCGACTCGAGCATTCCGGGGATAGACAATAGATACAATGTCTCCTTAATGCCGTTCCACTCATCCTCGCTTATCAAGACGGCGTTGCCGTCTTTAGACGTTATTGTCACAGCATCGCTGTTCTGAACGGCTTTGACGATGTTGAATATTTCTCGACGGGCATCTGTCACACTCAGAGAGATCATGGATGTGAATTGTGATTATGATATATTAACGTACGCTTTAACGTACATATTTGTGTCAATATGCGTGAAAACAAATCAGATTTTTTATGAATTCGAGCCTCTAAGTTTATAACATAAGGGAATCTGAGCAATATGGATATGATGTTCAAGATAGTTACATGAGATAATCTACAGCTAATTACAATAGGTTATATTGTCGTTAATCCATGACGTGACAATGAAAGTATACGATGCTTATAAACTGGCCATTGAAACGGGTATAAAGAACGACCCGAGGCCTAAGGCCGAAGTGGATCTGGCGCTCAAAGAGGCCAAGGAAAATTACGATAAACTCCTCGATGAGGAAAAACAGTATTACGATATGGAAAGATTGTGGAATCCTTATTCCGATTCCAGACTTCTGTGGGGAGAGGAACTTGCAAAGGAGACCGAGGCCGAAAGGTTCATGTGGGGTATCGATGCGGGCACCGGCGAGGTCATGCTTGCCGACAGGTTGAAAGAGAAAGGTCAAAAGGTCTCGGCTTTGGTCGCACATCATCCTGTAGGAATGTCAAAGACTCCGTTCCCCGAAGTGATGTGGATGCAGACCGATATGTTCCACGATGTGGGAATACCCATCAATGTAACGGAAGCACTAATCAAAGGAAGGATGGACGAAGTCTCACGCAATGTTCTCGGGTCGAACTACAATCAGTCCGTGGATGCGGCAAAACTCCTCAACGTATTGATGTTTAACGTCCACTCCCCGGCTGATAACATGGTCCAAGCTCATCTGGAAGGATTATTCGAAAAGGAACAGCCGAAGTATCTTGAAGATGTGATAAAGGTCCTGATGACGGAGCCCGAATTCAGACAGGCATCAAAATACAACGATCCTCCGAAGATAATCGTCGGGAGCAAGAAGAACCGTTGTGGGAAGATAATATCCAAAATGACCGGAGGAACGTCGGGTCCGAAAGAGATGTACGAAAAATTGGCACAGGCCGGCGTTGGTACCGTAGTGGGAATGCACTTCCCCGAAAGTCATATCGAAGAAGCGAAGAAATACAGCATAAATATGATCATCTCCGGACACATGGCCTCGGATTCATTGGGTATCAACAAGATATGCGACGTATGGGAGAAGAAAGGCATAGAGACCATCGGTTGCTCCGGTTTCATGCGTTTCAGCAGGAATTGAAATGTTCGACAGAGCATCAAACGTGATCAAGGACGGAAAAAAACTGTCCTTCGAATACATTCCGGAAAAGCTTGTTCACAGAGAAGAACATATGCAAAGACTGGAGATGCTCTTTCGCCCGATGATTACGGATGGACGATCATGTTCTGCATTCCTGACGGGGAGTGTGGGCACCGGAAAAACGGTTACGGCAAAACGCTTCTGCGAGAACATGATGGGGTACTGTGCCAGTAACAATAAACAGATGGACTCTGTATTCATCAACTGCAGGATCAGGAACACCGAACACGGTATCATAATCCAATTGATAAGACATTACGATCTCGGATTCCCTGACAGAGGTTTTTCCGCGGACGAGATGCTCAGGTCGTTGAAAAGACACATAGAGTCGAGGGCTCGCCCTCTTGTCATAACATTGGACGAAGTGGACATGTTGCTGAAATCCAGCAATAAGGATCTGATATATCAGCTGTCAAGATTTACGGAGGATCTGAAAGGAAATGCTTCGGTCTCTATGATACTGATATCACAGGATCCCGTGGCAGAGATGTTGGATGATGCATCGCTTTCCAGTTTTAAAAGGGCAAATACGATAAAATTCAACAGATACACCAGAGACGAATTGAGGGATATCGCAAGGATCAGAGCGGAAGAGGCTCTGATAGCCGGTTCCGTTGACGACGATGTTCTGGATCTGCTTGCTGATGTTGCCAAGGATTTCGGCGATGCCCGATTGGTGATCGAGATGCTGGAAAGGGCTGCCAATCTGGCCGAGGAACATACAGGCGGATACATCTCGGGAGACGATGTGCGAACTGCCAATGCAATGATATACAGTAACGTCTCACAGAATAAATTGGCAAGTTTGGACCTGAAGAGAAAAATAGCATTATTGTCAATAGCCAGAGCGATAAAGAAGGAAGCATTTGTCAGCATTACGGCAGCAGAGAAGACATATGCGATCGTGTGCGAAGAATACGATCAGGTCCCAAGGAAACATACACAATTTTGGACATATGTTCAGGATATGGAAAAAATGAATCTTCTCGAGACCGTTGTGAAAAGCGAAGCAGAGGGAGGGAGAGTAACATACATCTCTATCCCCGATATCCCTCCGAAAGAACTTGCTAAGAATTTGGAATATCTTTTGGAATCTCCGATCTCAACGGATGAATACGAGTATTGATACCATGAAGTGCGACCTCTGTTCCAAGGATGCAGTGACCTTCATAAAGTACAACGGAACACACCTCTGCGATTCTCATTTCGGTAATTATGTTGAGAAGAGGGTCAAGAAAGAGGTCAGGAAACAGATCGATGTGCATTCCGGTGATACGATCGCCGTAGCAGTCTCCGGCGGTAAGGACAGCATGGTGACACTCCACATGTTGGATCTGATCTTCAGGGAAAGAGGAGACGTCGGGTTGCATGCGATATCGATAGATGAGGGGATAGAAGGGTACAGGCCTCCCAGCTTGGATATCGTGAGGGATTTTTGCGAAGAACGGGACATTCCGATGCATCTCAGGTCTTTTTCGGAATCAGACCTGGAGATGGATAAAGTTGCATCGATATCCGGCGAGAACAGCCCCTGCACATACTGCGGTGTAATGAGAAGAAAACTGATGAATGATGAAGCGAGGAAGATCGGAGCGAAATATCTGGCCACCGGACATAATCTGGATGACATGGCCCAATCCATCATGATGAATTTTGTGAGGGGAGATGTTGAAAGGTTGGCAAGACTCGGACCGCATACAAAGGTTCAACCGGGACTGATACCTCGTTTCCTTCCTCTTAGGATGATACCCGAAAAGGAATCCATGCTATATGCGATCGTATCCGGAATTCGTTTTTGGGACGGGGAATGCCCATACTACGAGGAAGCTTTGAGGAATCAATATCGAGATATCGTCGACAGATTAGAGAACAGATCCCCCGGCTCGAAATTCAGTATCCTTTCTTCGTACGATACGCTTAAACCCATGTTGGTATCGAATGTGCCGCCTTCCAAGCTCAATCATTGCGAATGCGGAGAACCGACGCTGGGAAAGAGATGTAAAGCGTGTGAATTACAGGAATCTTTGAGGAACAGACTGAAACTCAAAGATCTCTGAAGGGAATTATGTCGCAGCAACCGCATTCGATACACATTGTATGACATTTTCGTGTATCCAGGTCATATTTTTCCATTATCTCTTTGAGCATATTGGCGACATAGATCGATCTTTCTGGAGTCACGGATGGCTGATCCCCGATAGCATATCTCATCCCATCTCTGTTGAGTGGAGTCAATCGCAGTGCCCTCAATGTCGGCATTATTCCTTTGGAGCACAGCTGTTCTGACACATCCATCAACTCTTCATCCGTTTCACCCATTCCGAAAATGATGTTGGACGTTACCATTCCCTTTCCGAAAATGGGAACTGCATCCTCCAGCAGTTTGAATATAAGATCGTAATCCAGTTCGGGACACACTTTTTTAAATATTTCTTTCGACGGACTCTCAATGTTGAGTTTTATTTCGTCGGCTCCGGCATTCTTTAACATCAACAGATGCTCCCTGGACCCGACGTAGGGTTCGACACCGATGGGCAGATCCGGAAATTCCGCTCTGAGTGCTTTCACGCACGAGACAAATCTGTTGACTGTGGCATCAACACTGTCGACCACGCCGCTGGTAAGGGATACGGAGACGATGCGTTCGGTCTTTAATGCGTTTTTCACAAGGTCGATAATCGTTTTCTCTGTCAGGCCCTTTGTTGTATTCTTATCTAATCTTGGAGATGCGCAGAATGCGCAATTATACATGCATCTCTGGTCAAGATTGAAGAAGGCCTGCTCGGGACAATGGAAGACCACGGGCTGTATCTCGATTTTGTCCAGAAAGGGGGATCCGTTCCTTGTCATTGACAGATAGGTACCATTATCTTGTAATTCGAAATCTCCCGTTTCGTAGGATATCGGTTTTTTCACTCTGAATCCGTCAAAAGCGAAAACGGCCGAGGACGATCCGGCGCCAGGACCGGCAGTGGATCGGGAAACACGGTACGGCATGATGAATCCCTCGGGAAGAAGCACTCCTCCTCCGGATATCAGTTCTGCTTTCTTTCTTAGATTCAAAGTTTCTTCCATTTCATTCCGCCGGCGGAATCCTCGAGGGAGATGCCGATCTCACTCAGTTTATCTCTTATCGAATCGGCAAGATCGTATTGTTTTCTTTGTCTCAGTTCCTTTCTGAGATCGATCAATATATCCATCACGGTGTTGAGCGAATCGTCGTTCTTGGTGTCTTCCGAGGACATGATATTCAATATGCTGTCGAATTCATTGATGAGGCTGATGAACTTGGAAGCACTTTTTCTTGATAGGGTATTGTCACCCATCATCTTGTTCGTGATATGTGCCAGTTGGAACATCTCCTCGATGGCGGCACGGGTATTCATGTCATCGTTCATCGCGGCAATGAAACCCGCTTTGGTCTTCTCAAGAAGGCCGCAGATATCATCATCAAGTTCGGGGCCGTTCCGAGAGTATTCTTTGAGGTCCAAGTAGTTGTTCTTCAATCTCTTAAGGGCAGCTTGTGCTTCAATGATGAGATCTTCCCCGTAGGACAGCGGGCTGCTGTAGTGAGTGTTAAGGAAATAGAACCGTATCGTCGAAGCGTCAAATTTTTCAGCAACATCTTTCACTTTGAAGAAATTATTGAGGGATTTGGACATCTTCTCGTTCTTAACTTGCAGCATACCGTTATGCATCCAGTAGTTGGCAAGCACATCGCCTGTTACCGCTTCGGTCTGCAGGATCTCGTTTTCGTGATGAGGGAAAATAAGGTCGCTGCCTCCTCCGTGGATATCTATCTTGTCTCCGAGATGTTTCATTATCATTGCGGAGCATTCGATATGCCATCCAGGCCTTCCATTTCCCCAAGGGGAAGGCCATGAGCATTCTCCTGGTTTTGCGGCTTTCCATATCGCAAAATCCATAGGATCTTTTTTCTGTTCATCCAAAGCTACACGACCGGATGATTCCATGCTTTCTAATTTCTGGTTGGAGAGTTTGCCGTAATCCTCTACCTTTCTGACTTCGAAGTATACGCTTCCGTCCGGAGTGGGATAGGCAAATCCTTTCGCGATTATCTTTTCCACCATCTCTATGATGGAACTCATGTTCTCGCTTGCTTTAGGATACATGTTTGCGGTCATTATCCCGAGTTTTGCCGTATCTTCGAAATATCTCTTGATATATCTGCTTGATAGTTCCAGAGGGTCGATCCCTTCCTCATTTGCTTTATTGATGATCTTGTCGTCAACGTCGGTGAAGTTGGTGATGTGTGTGACCTCATATCCAATGTACCTAAGATATCTGACGAGGGTATCGAACACGATCATGCTTCTTGCATGCCCCATGTGTATGTCGTCGTAAACGGTAACGCCGCAGACATAGAGCTTGACCTTTCCCTCTTCTATGGGTATGAATTCTTCTTTCCGGTTTGTAAGGTTATTCTGTATGATCAAGGACATCTTATTCACTGGTCGTCTGTTTTCTTTGATGATTTCTTCACTTGTGATTGCATCTTCTCAATGGTCTTCGATAATTTCTCGATCTCTGATGCAAGTTCTGCGATCCGTTCTTCGGTGCAATCAGGCATATCGTCGTGTTTCAACCTGTTGTCATTGGCGATCGGGATGCCGTCTCTGACCACTACTTTTCCTGGGATGCCTACAACTGTGCTGTTGGGAGGAACATCTTTGACAACGACGGAACCCGCACCGATCCTGACATCGTCTCCTATGATAATATCTCCCAATACGGTCGCATTGGCTCCGAAAACGACCCTGTTTCCTACGGTAGGATGTCTTTTTCCCTTTTCGAAGGAAACGCCGCCGAGGGTAACACCCTGGTATAGCGTAACATCGTCACCGATAATGGCGGTTTCGCCTATGACGACTCCCGTAGCATGATCGATGAAGAATCCTTTTCCTATCACTGCGCCTGGATGGATATCGCAACCCGTGAGAGAATGAGCTTTGTAGTTGATCTTACGTGCCTGCTTCACCTTACCCTCTTTCCAGAGTCTGTGGCTCTCTCTGTACATGGACACTGCGTGCAATCCGGTATGGAATTTGATCGCATCTTCTTCGTCCAATATCGCGGGGTCGCGTTCCATGACCGCAGCCAGGTCGTCAGGGTCTATCTTCATCATATCTCCAAGGTATCACTGGTTTAAGAATTTGTTTGTTTTTGTAAAAGATCAGTTCTCTTGCGGATCTTCCATGTCGTCTCTTCCGAATTTCACAGCGGGACACGGGCCAAAGCAATCTTTACAGAATATACAGTCGTCCTCATTGATGGCAACGATCCCGTCTTTCATGTAGAGTGCGCCGGGAGAGCAGCGGGCAACACATAAGCCGCATCCGATGCATTGTTCAGACCTCACAACGAGCTGAAAAGCTTCGTCCATGTGAGCGCGGGCATCACCCGCGACATTCGCTTTCGAGATGATGGAACCTTCTCCGTAGAATGTAACAAATCCTGCAGTCAGGATGTTTGTTTCCTCGTCAAGTTCGACCTGCCATGCAATCGCATGTGTGAAAGGTTTCAGTTTGATCAGATCGATCGGTCTCGAAAGTGCGGCTTCCACGCTGTATCCTATCACGCAAGGGGAGAATCCGTCCTGTATCTTGATGCCCACAGGGCCCTTGTCGGAGGATACTTTTCGTTTTGTGAGTTCCGGAACATCCTTTCCTGTCACTTTTTTCACCTCTTCTCTGATGGATAGGGGAGCACTTTTCCATCTCCATAGCCCAAAATCCCTCCATTCTGTCGGAAGGTCGTTCTCGCTCATGTATCTTTCCAGGAATCCTTGCCATTGAGGGAATCGGTCGCTCTCTCCGGAGATGATCTCAAGTTCGGAAAGATCGGACGCAGGGCAGAGGAAACAGCCTATTCGATCCAATCCTCGCGTATACCAGACGTTGAACGGTTCTTTTTTCGAGAAGATGTAAAGCCACACATGCATTGCGCACCAATTCTGGATCGGAGATGCGCCCAGCTGACCAGGAGTCCAAGGATTGCTCCAGACTCTTGGTTTTGCATTTCTTGCTTCGGATTCATATTTCCGCTGACCAATGAAGGACAACACGCCATCGGGAAAGTTCTTCGTGATCGCCGCTACCGTGGGGCCGAGTTTGTTGGTCTTGCAGCACCATCTGAAATCTTTTGCAGGAGGGCCGAAGTATTGCAGATTCCCAAAGAATGCATCAACGGGAGCCTTCTCCTCGATAAGCGTTAGACCATGACGCTCTGCGGTCTCATGAACATGGTTCACGGTTTCGGTCAGTTCCAATCCTGTGTCAACGAACAATAAAGGTAGTTTGAGGTCCGCATCCAACGTCAGTAACAATGTAGCCAAACTGTCTTTTCCGCCCGAGAACGAGACTATTGCGGGAAGTTTGTTTCTTTCTATCGTACTATTGATGAATCTGATGGCCTCATCTACTCTTTTGCATATTACCTTGCCGTTCGCTTGGACGACATCGTCCCAAGTGCATCTTTTTTCGGACATTACAAGTTCTTCGGGCTTGTACCATCTTGTTTTTATCGCTACCCCGCGATCTCCAACGATCATTTCTTCGGCGGACATTTTTGCCAAACCGGTAGCAACGACTTTTCTGTCCGGAGTGACGATGATGACTTCGTCCCCGTTTTTGATGTCAGGGTCTGCGTCCAATACTCCCGGGGCCATGAGATTCTTGCTTTCCTGTACGAAACGTACAGCGCCGGGGTCACATATGACATAATTTTTCGCAATATTTCCGCCGATACGCAATGCGCCCTGCATACGGGCAATGAATTTCCACCCGATGCCGATGTCATATCTTATGGATCCGACTATGGCGCCGTCGATGATTATCTCGTCCATGCGGTCGAGTCCGGGGCATTTGTTCATGAGAACTACGTGTTCTTTCGGAAGAAGCGATAATCCTGCTCCCTTTCCGAAGTTCCTGTCAACAAGGTCTCTTATTTTTTCGATATCGGAATCGAATGCGGGTCTGGAGTCGGAAGGAGGAGTCAGGACCACTTCGGAAGTCGAACCGCCGCAAACCGGACAGGGATCATATTCCAAAATCGGGAGATTGCATTCGTAGCACCATCTCAAGTGATTCTTCCCCAATCTGACGGCTCCGCCCATATAAGAGGCTATACTGGATACGAATAAAAATGTTTTACTGAACAAGATATACGTCAAAAGTACAAGACCAATTGAAAAGGACTGGCAATGATACTTTTTATATAACCAAATCTGCGTGCAGAGCACGGCGATCAATTATGAGAAAAATGAAAGCTTCGAGAAGGTCAATGGCGATGGATTATGCGATACGTGAAGTAACCGTACCCGCAGCAGCCGCCGCCAAAAGAGGCATGAAGCTTTACAATTTCAACATCGGTGATCCGAACAAATGGGATTTCGAAACGCCCGAATATTTCAAAGCAACGCTCAGAGAAGCGGTTGACAGGACCGATAACGGATACGGTGATTCGCAGGGAGATCTGGCACTCAGGGAAGCGATAGTCGAAAGAGAGTGCGAGAAACACGGCGCTGTCATCGAAGCAAAGGACGTTTACGTGACAAGCGGTGTAAGCGAAGGGATCAATGTTACATTGGCAACCCTGCTTGAACCGGGGGACGAAGTACTGATCCCCGGACCGGGTTATCCATCATACAGCCAATACATCGGATTCCACGGAGGGGTAGGCATCCCGTACAGACAGATAGAGGAGGAAGATTGGAAGCCCGACGTCGATGCGATAAGGAAAAGCATATCGGAAAAGACCAAGGCGATCGTGGTGATAAATCCGAATAATCCGACATCCGCTGTATATGATGAGAAGACCATCAGAGAGATAGGAGACATAGCCGCAGAATGTCAGGTGCCTTTGATATCGGACGAGATATACGATAAGCTGGTATTCGATGGGGATTTCTTTTCGGCATCGGAACTCCCTTCAGACGTTCCGAGGATAATATTCAACGGATTCTCCAAGGTCAACCTTATGCCCGGATGGAGAGAAGGGTACTGTTATTTCATGGATGAGACAGGCCTCATGGACGAGATCAGAGAAGGGATGATGAAACAATTCCGTGCAAGGATATGTCCGAACGTTCCATGCCAGGAAGCGGCAAGAGCATCACTTCAGGGGCCCCAGGACTATATCGTGGATATGAACAACAGGTTGAAGAAAAGAGGAGAATTCTCTTATAAGAGGTTGAACGAGATCCCCGGAATATCCACAAATAAAGCCAAAGGAGCTTTCTATATGTTCCCGAAAGTGGAGTTGACCGATTGGAAGACGGATAAGGATTTCGTCATCGATCTCATCAATGAGGAAGGAGTGGTCCTGGTTCACGGATCCGGGTTCTGCAACACGTACGGAAAAGGACATTTCAGAACGATCCTTCTGCCTCCGCTCGAGGTACTTGAAGAAGCTTACGATAAGTTGGAGAAGTTCATGATCAGGCACAGGAAATGATCAGAGGTCGATGACGGTTTTACACCCTTCCTCGATCATGAGGTTCCTGGTCTCCCTGTCGCATGTGAAGAGTATGATCTGTGTATCTTTGGATGCATCGATAAGGGCCTTGCAACCTCCTCTTTTTCTTTTCGAATCGAACGTAAGAAGAACATCATCCAGCAATATGGGCATCTGTTCTTCCGATAATTCCTTTGCGATAGCAAGTTTGATCGATAGTTTAATCTGATCCCCGAGGCCGGAACTCCATTGTCCTTCCGTCTTTCCTTCATTTTCCGATATCACCGAGATATCGGAGCTGCGGGGATCGATGTTCAATCCGTATCTGTCGTCGGTCATCATTTTTATGTATCTGTCCGCTGCAGTGATCACTCCCGGCTGTACCGTGGAATAAAGGTCGTCACAGGCAGAATCAATGATATTCATCGCAAGTGTCAGTGTACCCCATCTCATTCCCAATTCCGAGATCTCCGAACGCAGGGAAGAACGGGAATCCATGAGCTGTTCCCTTTCGATATCGTTCAAGATCGCCTTCATTTCGGAGGTTATTTCTCCGAGGCGTTTATTGGAGTCGGATATCTCTGTCGTGACGTTCATTTGTTCCAGTGTTTCTTCTTCGATCATCACGTTCGGATCGTATCCGGATCGGCCTATGCTTTCTTCAAGTTCCGAAATTCGTTGCTCGAGGATCAACCTTTCGTCACGTTGTTTGTTCAGTGCCAGGAATCGTTCTTCACCGCCGAATGTAGATAAGAACAATCCCAGATCAGTCTTGGCATCTTTCATGTGACGTTCGGCGTCACCTTTCTCAAGATTCATTCTTCTGTACTCTTGGCTTTTCTCGAGGAGATCGGATAGGAAAGCGACATCGATCGCGAAAGAGGATCTCTCTGCGTTCAATTGCAACATCACGTCGGAAAGGGTCCTTTCCAAGAACGATATCGCCTCGTTCACTGCCTTCAAAGCATCGTCGTTGATGCGGGAATCGGTGGCGTTCGTCGATCTCTTCTTATTGTCGGATTTTCGAAGAACAATGAAAAGTCCGACAGGGACCAATATGACCGGAGCAAGAAGAAAATACATGCCGGTGACAAAAGCCGTAATGACGGACAATATTCCGAGTAATATCAGAATATATCCTGCTCTGTTCTTGTTTTTAGCGGTGGTTTTTTCTTGGGACGTCGGAACGGTCGAAGGTACAGCACCGAGGTACGAACGACGAGCCATCAACTCCGACATGTGTCTTGTGTTCTCCGTCAGTTCTTTGATGCGGGTCTTATTCTCTATGACGGATCCGGCATCGAAACCTCTGAGACCATCCATCGCATCCTTCTCTTTCTTTTCTATCGAAGAAAAGATCTCTTCCCTTTTGCCGACGATTTGTTTTAATCCGTCATATTCCTCTTTACTGCTTTTTTTGATGACCAAGGAGGCAGACAATCCATTGACGCGCGATTTCAGTTCGTTCAACAACCTGACATTCTCGGATTGAGAGGTCTGGATGTTTAGAATGCCTTTCAGATCGTTGTATTTCTTCTCTTTCGATCTCAATGCGGCCATTCTGTTTTCTATCTCCAAACGCTCTTTGAACAAGGCATCATACCTTTCGCTGTCGTGGGATGTATTCAATCGATCGGATACCTGTTTCAATTCGGAGAGTTTCTTTCCGATGAGCTTCGTTTCGGATCGTCTTTCTGTGTTGGCAAGTTCATTCATCTCCTTGCCGATGGATTCGATGATGTTCGGAAGGTCCTTTCCTCCCGGTATCGTCAGGAATCTGCTCTTTATATCGCCGGAAGAAATGATAGTGGAATCTCTGAGGTCTTCAGGAGTCATGGCATAGATACTCCGATATGTAGACGGATCCATATCCGAGAACGATCCTTTGTCCTCTTTTTTCATCTTTACGAGGGAGCCGTCATTCTTTTCGATCAGAATCTCTCCCGCATCTGTTTTTGTGTTGTTTGCGGGGTAGGTTTTCTTTCTCACGGGGAAGATCGTGCCTCTGATGAATTCCATAAGCGTGGTCTTTCCCGATTCGTTCTCTCCGAACACGAGGTTCATATTCGGACAGAATTCGACGGGGTTCGTATTCTTGGCGGAACCGAAAGATCCGATCTTTGCGGAGATTATCCTCATCGGGATCCCTCCGAAAGTTTCTCCAGAATAAGCATTTCCGCATCTCTTACCAGTGTTCTCAGGGCCTCATCGGACATGCTCTCGAACACGTACCTTATTTCTGCCGATGCTTTAGTCCGACAGATGGTATCGAGGAGTTCCGTTCGTTCCATCATCGAGATGCGGTCGGCTGTTCTTATGATGTTAGCGGCAAGATCGTTGCCTTCGGCCAGTGTATCAAGGTCCATGGGAGGTAATGTGCGAAGGTCGAGAGAAGATACCATACAACCTGTGGCAGACGATACGCGATCCGAGAAACCGTCGGGATCCAATCGCAGGACAGCATCGATCTCTCCTTTTCCGATCATGCTGAGTGAGAGTATGGAACCTTTTTTGGCCTTGTTTTTTATTTCATCGACAACTGTGAACAGATCCTTTCCTACGATATTGACGACAAGATCCTGCCAAAGGATGTCCTGCGCGGGAATGAATTTCAATTTTGAAACAGAGTTGTTGGAGACCGTGACCAGATATGCTCCCTTCTCTCCGGATTCTTTGGGGTTTCGCCCCTGTATGTTCCCCGGGTAGATGATGTGGGGGTTTGAATACACTTCAGAGCGTTTGTGAATGTGTCCCAAGGCCCAATAGTCAACATTTTTTCCCAGAAGGTCCGAGAGTTTGCATGGAGCGTAGTTCTCATCGGAAACGGAATCCAGACTGCAATGTACAACAGCTACGGTGAACAAATCAACAGAACCTTTCAACGATGCCGCCAGGTTCTCGGAGGTATGACGGGAAGGAAAGCTTCTTCCAACAATCTCTATTTTCTCTCCGTTGATCTCCAGTACCTTTCTTGTCGGTTCCGACGGGAACACATAAACGTTCTCAGGGAACGGTATGCTTTCCTCCCAAGATCGTTTGTGATCGTGATTTCCCAGGGATATCATGCACGGTACTTTCAAACGTCCCAGTTCCTTTGCGAATCTGTATCTGGTGGAGGGCGTTTCGTTCTCCTCGTCAAACACATCGCCCGAAATAACTAGGAGATCAACGTTTTCCGAAATTGCAGTATCTACGATCCTTTTGAAGGATTCGAATACGGATTCCGTGAGTCTTTTTCCTAGTTCCGGATCCTTTGCCGATATACCCGAGAATCTGCTGCCCAGGTGAAGGTCTGCGCAATGAATGAATTTGAGGTTTGCTCCCATCTTTGCCACCGTTACATCCGTTTAATGAAGGCTAGGTCTCGTTGAGTATATATTGATGAACAAGAGGTCACTGAAAGTGTCCAAAAATGGTCCGATAAAGAAAATAACCAGGGTTATGGAGACAGTTGAAGCGGATAGCTTATATACCCCCGATACTACACCGGATTAGAATATAAAGGGTCCCATTCTGAACGGTGAGGGATTTTAGTATTTCGGAATGAGGATCTAATGACAGATTTTAAGGACCTGGGTGTCCAGGATAGGATCGCCAAAGCGATCGAAGAAATGGGATGGAACGAACCGACGCCTATACAAACGGCAGCGGTTCCGGAAGGACTCAACGGAAGGGATATATTCGCACAGGCGCAGACCGGAACAGGCAAGACCGGGACCTATGCGATGATAGTGATGGGCAGAGTAACATCGGGTTCGAAGAAACCTTCGGTGTTGATACTCGCACCCACAAGAGAGCTCGCTAACCAGATCGATCTGGAATTCAGCAAATTATCAAGATATTCACATCACAGGAGCATCGCCATATACGGTGGTGCAAGCATCAACGATCAGATGTATAAGCTCAGGAAAGGAGCGGACATAATCGTCGGTACACCGGGAAGGGTCAAGGACATGATCGAGAGAGGATGTCTCGATCTTTCGGTAGTTACCGAAGTGGTCTTAGACGAAGCGGACCGCATGTTGGATATGGGATTCTCCGATGAATTGAACTTCATCATGGACAAAGTCCCTCAAGACAGACAGACGCTGTTGTTCTCGGCAACGATGGACAAGGAGATCAAAAGACTGTCCATGCGTTACATGATAGATCCGAAGGAGATCCTCGTTTCGAGGGATGAGCCCTGTTCGGACCTCACAGCACAATATTATGTGCCAGTCTCCAGAAAAGGAAAGAGAGAGTGTCTTCAGAAGATCGTCGAGAACGGCAACCCGAAGATAATCGTGTTCTGCCAGACGAAGAAGATGGTGGATGAACTTTTCGAAGATCTCTCCAAGGCTTACAAAGCAGGGGCGATCCACGGGGACATGCCTCAGAACAAGAGGGAGAAGGTCATCAGGAATTTCAGGAACGATAAATTCCAGATATTGGTTGCAACCGATGTCGCGGCAAGAGGACTCGACGTGAACAACATCGACTGTGTGGTCAATTATGACGTCCCGAACGATCCTGAGACATATCTTCACAGGATCGGCCGTACCGGAAGGGCAGGCAAAGAGGGAATGGCGATATCGTTCGTCACGAAGAGAGAGGACGACTGCATAAGGATGTACGAGAGGTCTACAGGCAAAAAGATTAGCAAAATGTATCTTGATGATATGGTACCCTTCGAAGCGAAACAGCGCTCCCCGTCTGTCGAGGCTAGGCCCGTGTATCGGTCCGAACCGAGACAGTACGAATCGGCTGAACCCAAGCAGAAATATCAACCCGAGATAGTACAGTGCGAATCTGTCGAACCGAGGCCGAGGTACAAGCCAGAAGCACGCTCGGAAAAGTTTGTCGAAGACAAACCCGCCGTAAAGAAGGTCAAAACGGTCAAACCGATGGCAAACAAGAACGACATGATCGTTCTCAAACTCAATATCGGAAGGGATGACGGATTCGGAAGAGTTCAGATCACGGAATTCGTCAAACAGCACACCGAGTTGGATAACGAGTACATCGGAAGGATAGGCCTCGGCGGTTCGTCATCGTACTTCGAGGTCAAAGGAGATTACGTCGAGTACGCCATCGAATCCATTTCGGGGCAGAAACACAATCAGAAGAAGGTCTTCGCTCAGGTGGCGCCTCAAAAGGCACCGTACCCCGAGAGGTCCAAAAAAAAGGCAAAGTCCGTGACATCGGGAAATAATTACTCTATCGCAGAGTGAAAATACGAAGAAAGGACACAAGTGGACAGTGGAGGACGATAAATACGCTTTAGGTGCGTGTCTTGACGGTCTGTCAAAAAATGAAATGGAAGGAATCGCAGAAAACCGTGGGATAGGAATCAGCGCATTTTATATGAGAACACGAAATTTTCAGTATCTCGTGACAGATGGCAAAAAAGGACTTTCAAAATACTCAAAACAATCCCGATGTGTCTGGGAAGAGTACAGAAAAGTAAAACAAATTTAATATTATTTTTCAAATCGACATTTGCAACAGAGCAAAGCCACAATAAATGCATGTCAATTCTAAGGCTCAAGTAGTGAAATGTGGAGCCACCTCAGAGATTCGAACTCTGGACCTGCTGATTACAAGTCAGCCGCACTACCGGGCTATGCAAAGGTGGCTTGAATCAGCCGTATGATGGCATTCTT
>JGI994J12354_10001249_pt1 | contig 25752 bp, 47 predicted proteins | sample IntmicLarv3ML3BL_FD_12354 | JGI IMG/M metagenome (IMG submission 12354)
GGAAGGAGGGCGTTTTATATTGCTTGAATTTAAAGTAACAGAAGAACTAAAACCAAATAGTGAGATACTAGAGATTATCAAAAATTACAAGTACAAAACTAAAAAAGACAGGAGATGATGATATGAGTACAAGAGTAGGAATATATGTAAGAGTTTCAACTGATGACCAAAGAGATAATGGGCATTCTATTGATTCATAATTACGAATGTTAAAAGAACATTGTGAAAAGCAAACCTGCAAATCTAAAGGATTACATTATAACTGCGAGAAAATAGAACAGAAATTACTTCTAGTGCTAAATGAATTGGCTATATATATGTTCAATAGACGTAATGAGATATTAACCAGTAGTAATAAGAAGTCTAAAGAAATAAAAGATATTGAAAAAGCCATAGACAAGTTGAAAATACAAGAAAAAAGGTTAGTTGACCTATATGTAAATTCTTCACTTGATGTTCAAACAATAAATATTAAAAATGAAGCAATAAAAAAAGAAATCACTATTCTTCAAAAGAAAAAAGATACTATGTTTCCAGATAATGAAGATAAAGAATGTAATATTGAGCTATTAAAAAAGCTAGATAGAACTAGTGAGGACAACCCTAATACTTTCTATAAAAATTACTTTATGTATGTTTGGAATGTTCTAAATAAAAAAGCTAAAAAAGAACTTATAAATAGATTTATTTCTTCATTTGGAATAATTAGAACTGGAAACTATGATATTGAAATTACAAATATTAAATTTACAGATGAACTTATTTCAAAAAGCACAAAAGAGTTTATAGATTATCTAAATTCTATTTCAAAACATAATCTGAAATTTAAGAAGATTAGTTAAAAATAAGAGAGGAATTGATGAAAAAATGGAATTAAAATATATAAAAAATGGAGATTATTGCATACCTAATTTAAAGTTAGAAAACCTAGAAAATCAATATAATATTAACAAATATGGAATGCTAAAATTGGACTGGCTGAAGAAAAATAAGAAGGCATTTTACACAGAACTTCTTATGACAGGCAAACTAAATAATTACCTTTTTTCAGTAGGTAATGAAGCAAAAACTATGGTAGAAAATATAGTAAAAATCTATGTAGAAAAAATAAATCTTATTGAAAAAACATTTGAAGATATAAAACACATCGATAAATATGGTAATGAATTTTGGTATGCTAAAGAGTTTATGACACTGTTAGAGTATTCAAGTTGGAAAAGCTTATATAATGTTATAAAAAGAGCAAAAATAAGTTGTAAAAATAGTGGATATGTAGTTGAAGATAATTTTTCTGAAATTATAAAACCAGATACTACTATTAAAGAAGTTGTTGATTATAAATTTACACGTTTTGCCTGCTATCTAATAATTATAAATACTGACCCTAGAAAAAAATCTGTTGCTTTAGGTAAAACATATATTGCCATACAAACCAGAAAGAGAGAACTTGCTGAAAAAGAATTACCTATGAGACACTTCATAATGTCCCAAGCAGAGCAAAAAATAAAAAGAGAAGGCATTACAGATGAAACCGAAGCAAATAAAATCCGTTTAAAGATAGAAAAAGATATTAGGAATATGGTAAATAAAGAATTAAATTATCTATAATAAAAATATGAATGGAGTGATTTGTATGAGTACAGAAAATAATTTTTTAAAAATATTTGAAAATAAAAATATTCGTGTACATTGGGACGCAGATGAAGAAAAATGGTATTTTTCTTTATGCTTTAACTGATAGTAAAGACCCAAATGATTACTGGTATAAACTAAAAATAAGGGTTAATGAAGAATCACGAATTGAGTTATCGACAATTTGTCGACAACTGAAATTGCCTTCTAAAGATGGTAAAAATATAGTACAGATTGTGCTGATATGAAGGGAATTTTTAGAATTATTCAATCAGTTCCTTCTCCAAAGGCAGAACCTCTTAAATTATGGCTAGCACAAGTTGGAAGTGAAAGAATAGATGAAACTTTTGACCCAGAGTTAGCTATAAACAGAGCATTAGATACATATAAAAGAAAAGGTTATTCTGACGAATGGATAAATCAAAGATTAAAAAGCATAGATGTTAGAAAAGAATTTACTGATGAGTTAAAACGAAGTGGAATAAACCAAAATAAGGATTTTGCTATTCTTACAAATATTTAGAAGATTTTAGAGAATGGTTAGAAAACCAAAATTTATCACACAAAACGATTAGTAATCATGTTAATAATGTTGATTTTTACATAAATGATTATCTGTGCTACTATGAACCACAAAGTTTTAAAGCAGGATATAATAGTATAGATGGATTTTTAGGAGATTGGTTTATTAGGAAGGCAATGTGGTCAAGTTGTGCAAATATAAAATCTAGTGCAAGTAGCATTAAAAAGTTTTACTTATTTATGTCTGAAGAATCTAAAATTTCTAAAGAAAACTATGATTATTTATGCGAAACAATAAAAGAGTGTATGTCAGAATGGCTTGAAAAGATGGAAGAATATGACAATAAAATTTATGATGAATGGTAGTAATAATAAAAAAGTAAAGGAGATAAAAATGTCAGAGAAAGATTTTGAGAAAATATAAAAGTTAACAATGTTACTTTTATATTTAACATCTTGGAGTGAAGAAGGATATGAATATGATGAAAGCGACAGTATATCAAAACAACAATTTAAGCAAAGTTGGAAAGGATACTCTTTTGATGCTTTAAATTCACTAACTGATAAAGGTATGTTGTATCCAACAAAAAATAAAAACAAATCAGTAACCTTAACAAAAGAAGGAGAAAAATATGCTAAAGGGCTATTGGAAAAATATGGATTACAGAATATTTAATCATATTTTTAATATCCCACTTTATCTCTAATAAATCTATCATATACCCACTCTGGACTATCATATAGTAATTCGAAAACAGTTTCCTGTAATTCAGATTTCGACATAGATTTAACATATTTAATCATTTTCTTTTCTAATTCTTCTTCATATTTTTCATATTCTTTTTCAGAGTCTTCAACTTCTTTCAAAAAAATATCAACTTGTTTAGGAAATGCAGTAAAATAGAGTGCTATCATGTGTTTGCAAATAATTCTCGTATCTTTTGCATGAGGACAATTACATTTTGATTTTCTAGGGTGTTCTATATCTATAAATACATTGTAGTTCTCTTTATTACTACCACTTACATTACCTTCATATTCATTCTCGCTTATTATTTTGCAATCAATAACTCTATTTTCCTTATAATAATCTAGTCCTCTCCAAGTAGAATTTCCACTTGCCATATCTATTAATCCCATATTTCGATACCTCTCTTTACCATTTTTAATAGTTATAAAGATTTTGTATTCTTAAATTATACTATAAAATACTTTAATAATAAACGTATTTACAAAAACTTTCTGTACTCCCATTGCAAATATCATTAATGTTATGTATAATGATTTCAGAAAGAGAATGGAAACTAGTTATAGTTCGTAACCTGTGGGGCTCCCGCTCCAAAAGAGAAGATCGTCGCACCAATTGATGTGGCGTTTTTATTTATATTTTTTCAGTAAGTAAAATTGCCACTAAGCTTTTGATATTTGTCAAAAGTCATAGGGGGTTAGGAATTTTGTCATCAGTATTTACTTTCTGAAAAAAATGAGGTGTTAATGTTGGGTAAAGGAATCATTATTGCTGGATTTGCTACTATAGGCAAAACTTTAGAAAAGCATAAAAAATATGATAGATATTAGAAGTTTTTATTTGACTAGAAAAGATGTTGGAATCTGAAAATACACAATAATGTTGAAATATAAGCATTTTCTGTATTTGACTTACATTTGACTATTGTTTTAAAAATTTTTCATATTTTTTCTAAAAACCCTTGACACATTGGTGTATAACATCTATAATATAACAGTATGTAAATTTGCGTTGAAGTAGAATGTGGCTATGGACTAGTGAAAATCTAGTGATATAGGGAACTTCTATGGAGTAGGTTTCGGTTAAACCGGGCGACAAGTAGAGCACTTTATCCCAGTTCAATACTGGGTTAAAATAATGGGTAATATGATACACCAGGGTGCGTTTAAAAGAACCGGTAATATTATATTTAAGGAGGAAATATTACATGGCAACATCAAAAGAAGTAGTTGGAAAGGACAAAATAAGGATTAAGTTAAAAGCTTATGAACATGATCTATTAGATCAGTCTGCTGCAAGGATAGTAGATACTGCTAAGAGAACAGGTGCACAAGTTTCAGGGCCAATCCCACTTCCAACAGAGAAAGAAATTATAACTATTTTAAGATCACCTCATAAACACAAAGATGCTAGAGAGCAATTTGAAATGAGAACTCATAAAAGAGTTATTGATATCTTATTCCCAACACAAAAGACAATTGATAGCCTAATGAAGTTGGATTTACCAGCAGGATTAGAAATAGAAATGAAATTATAATTAAGTTCACCTAGATGTGAATCGATGATTAGGAGGAAATAAATGAAAAAAGCAATTATAGGAAAGAAAATAGGTATGACACAAATATTTGACGAAAAAGGTTTAGTTATACCAGTTACAGCTATAGAAGCTGGACCATGTACAGTGGTACAAGTAAAGACAGAAGAAACAGATGGATACCAAGCAATTAAGGTAGCATTTGAAGCTGTAAAAGAAAAACATATTAATAAACCTGAACAAGGATTATTTAAAAAGTTGAATTTAGATTTAAAGAAATATTTAAGAGAATTTAGATTAGATACTGTAGAAGGTATTACTGTTGGAACAGAAATAAAAGCAGATACTTTTGTAGCAGGAGAAAAAATAGATGTTCAAGGAACATCTAAAGGAAAAGGATTCCAAGGAGCAATTAAAAGACATGGACAACATAGAGGACCTATGGGACATGGTTCTATGTATCATAGAAAACCAGGTTCAATGGGTGGAACATCAACACCAGGAAGAGTATTTAAAGGTAAGAAGCTTCCAGGAAGAATGGGAAATAAAACTATTACAATGCAAAATCTAGAGATTGTAAGAGTAGACTTAGATAAAAATGTATTATTAGTAAAAGGTAATGTACCAGGAGCAAAAGGTTCTGTATTAATGATACAAAATGCAGTCAAAGGAGGGAACAAATAATGCCTAATTTAGACGTATTAAGTATGGATGGCAAAAAAGTAAGTACTATAGAGTTAAAAGAAGAAATATTTTCAGTGAAACCAAATGAAGCATTAGTACATCAAGTATTAGTAAATTACTTAGCTAATCAAAGACAAGGAACACAAAGCACAAAAACAAGAGCAGAAGTTAGAGGTGGAGGAATTAAACCTTGGAGACAAAAAGGAACAGGTAGAGCAAGACAAGGTAGTATAAGAGCACCACAATGGATTAAGGGTGGAATTGCATTAGGTCCAAAACCAAGATCATATAAGTATAAAGTGAATAAAAAAGAAAGACAATTAGCACTTAAATCTGTTTTAAGCAATAGAGTTGTAGAAAATCAAATGACAATATTAGATAAAATTTCATTTGAAGAAATAAAAACAAAAAATATGCTTTCAGTATTAAGTAATTTAAAATTAGAAGGAAAAATATTGTTATTGCTAGCAGATAAAAATGAAAATGTAATGGTATCTGCAAGAAATATCAAAGGTATAACAATAAATTTAGTAAATTCAATCAATATATATGACCTTTTAAATAATACTAAAATACTTACAACTGTAGATACAATTAAAAAACTAGAGGAGGTGTACGCTTAAATGAAACCAGAAGATATAATAATAAAACCAATTATAACAGAAAAAAGTAATGACAATATAGTAGCTGGGAAATATACATTTGCAGTAGCTAAGAAAGCTACAAAGGTAGATATAGCAAATGCAGTAAGAGAAATATTTAATGTAAAAGTATTAAAAGTAAATACACAAATAGTTCCAGCAAAGCAAAAAAGAGTTGGCGCACACACAGGAATGACATCAGAGTGGAAAAAAGCAATTGTTACAATAGATACAAATCCAGGTGAGGAAAAATACTTAGATAAAGGTGGAAAAGTTGTAACAAAAAATACAAAATATAAAGATTCAATAGATGCATTTACAGGTGTATAGAAAGGAAGAGAAAAATGGGAATTAAACATTTTAGACCAAATACACCATCAACAAGAAATATGACAGTTTCTACATTTGAGGAAATAACAAAAAAATCTCCTGAAAAATCTTTATTGGCAACAAAAAAGAAAACTGCAGGAAGAAATTCATATGGTAGAATAACTGTAAGACATATTGGTGGTGGTAACAGACAAAAATATAGAAAAATTGATTTTAAACGTCAAAAAGATGATGTAGAAGCAACTGTTATAGGAATAGAATATGATCCAAATAGAACAGCAAATATTGCATTAATCGAATATACAGATGGAGAAAAAGCTTATATAATAGCACCAGCAGGACTAACAGATGGAGCAAAAATAATGTCTGGTAAAAATGCAGATATAAAAGTAGGAAATGCATTACCAATAGAAAATATTCCAGTAGGAACAGTAATACACAATATAGAATTAAATCCAAAACAAGGTGCGAAGCTAGTAAGAGGTGCAGGGCAATTTGCACAACTTATGGCAAAAGAAGGAACATATGCTCATATAAGACTTCCTTCAGGAGAAATGAGACTAATAAGTGTTAAATGTAGAGCAACAATAGGTACAGTAGGAAATGGAGACCATGAAAATATAAAATTAGGAAAAGCAGGAAGAAAAAGACACATGGGAATTCGTCCAACTGTCAGAGGTTCTGTAATGAATCCAGTTGATCACCCTCATGGTGGTGGAGAAGGTAAAGCACCAATAGGAAGACCAGGGCCAGTAACTCCTTGGGGTAAACCAGCTCTAGGATACAAGACAAGATCGAAAAAGAAAGCATCAAATAAATTTATTGTTAAGAGAAGGGGGAAATAAAAATGAGTCGTTCAAGTAAAAAGAAACCTTTCGTACAAGAAGTATTGTTAAAAAGAATAGATGCTATGAATGAAGCAGGTAAAAAAGAAGTTTTAAAAACCTGGTCAAGAGCATCAACAATATACCCACAAATGGTAGGGCATACAATAGCAGTACATGATGGAAGAAAGCATGTGCCAATATATATTTCAGAAGAAATGATAGGACATAAATTAGGAGAGTTTGCCCCAACAAGAACATTTAAAGGACACATGGGAGAGAAAGCGACAACAGTTGCAAAAAAATAAATTAGAAAAGGAGAAAAAACATGCCAGAAGAATTAGAAAATAAAGAAATCTCTGCAAAAGCGATATTAAAGTATGCAAGAATATCACCAAGAAAAGTTAAGATAGTTGCAGATTTGATAAGAGATAAAAATGTAGATGAAGCTTTAGCAATAATAAAGTTTACTCCTAAAATTTCATCTGAACTTTTAGAAAAACTTTTAAAGTCTGCTATTGCAAATGCAGAAAATAATCATTATATGAACAAAACAAATTTATATGTTGCAGAAATATATGCAAATCAAGGACCAACATTAAAGAGAATACGTCCTGCTGCAAAAGGTTCTGCAGTGAGAATAAGAAAGAGAAGCAGCCATGTAACAATCGTTCTTAAAGAAAGGGGAGATAAATAAAATGGGACAAAAAATGAATCCTCATGGACTAAGAGTAGGAATAATTAAAGATTGGAGTTCTAAATGGTATGCAGATTCTAAAAATTTTAGTGATTATTTAGTTGAAGATCACAAAATTAGAGTATATGTAAAGAAAAAATTATTTGCTGCTGGAATTTCAAAAATAGAAATAGAAAGAACAGCAAAATTTGTAAAAGTAAATGTTTATGCTTCAAAACCAGGTTTAGTAATTGGTAAAGGCGGAAATCTAGCAGAAGCATTAAAAGCTGAATTACAAAAAATGATAAATAAAGAAGTAAATCTAAATATTGTAGAAGTAAAAGATTTTGACTTAGATGCACAATTAGTTGCAGAAAATATTTGTTCAGGACTAGAAAGAAGAATTTCATTTAGAAAAGCGATGAAACAAGCAATGCAAAAAACAATGAAAGCTGGTGCCTTAGGAATAAAAACATCAGTATCAGGACGTCTTGGTGGAGCAGATATGGCTAGAACAGAATTTTACAAAGAAGGAACAATTCCTCTTCAAACATTAAGAGCAGATATAGACTATGGATTCTATGAAGCGAATACAACATATGGAAAAGTTGGAGTAAAAGTTTGGATATATAAAGGAGAAGTTCTTCCTACAAAGAAAAAAGTTAAGGAAGGAGGAGAGGAATAATGCCATTATTACCAAAAAGAACAAAATATAGAAAAATGCAAAAAGGTAGAAACAGAGGAAAAGCAACAAGAGGTAATACAGTTACAAATGGAGAATTTGGTTTACAAGCATTAGAAAATGGATGGATTGCATCAAATCAAATAGAAGCAGCCCGTATAGCAATGACTCGTTACATTAAAAGAGGTGGAAAAGTTTGGATAAAAATATTTCCAGACAAACCAATAACAAAAAAACCAGCAGAAACACGTATGGGTAGTGGTAAAGGCTCTCCAGAATATTGGGTAGCAGTAGTTAAAACAGGAAGAATTTTATTTGAAATGGGAGATGTAGCAGAAGACATAGCAAAAGAAGCTTTAAGACTTGCATCACATAAACTTTCATTAAAAACAAAATTTGTAAAAAAGGCTGATTTTGAAACAGGTGGTGATAGCGATGAAGATAAGTAAAATAAAAGAAATGTCTTCACCGGAATTAGAAAAAGAACTAGGCGAATTGAGGAAAGAATTATTTAAACTAAGATTTAGTTTAGCAACAAATGGTCTAGAAAATCCGATGAAGATTAAAGAAACAAGAAAAGATATTGCAAGAATTAATACAATATTACATCAAAGAAAATTAGCTGAAGGAGGAGAAAATTAATGGAAGAAAGAAACCTTCGTAAAGAAATAATTGGTATTGTTACATCTGATAAGATGGATAAAACAATAGTAGTATCAATTGAAAGAACAGTTAGTCATCCAATTTATAAGAAAAGTATGAAAAGAACATATAAACTAAAGGCACATGATGAAAACAATGAGTGTCATGTAGGTGATAAAGTAAAAGTAATGGAGACTAGACCACTTTCTCGTGATAAAAGATATAGAGTAGTGGAAATTGTGAGCAAGAAGGAGGAGGCATAAGATGATACAACAACAATCAATATTAAAAGTAGCAGATAACACAGGTGCAAAAGAAATTATGTGTATTAGATGTATGGGTGGTTCTCATAGAAAAGTTGCTCATATTGGAGATGTAATAGTAGCTTCTGTAAAAACTGCAATTCCAGGTGGAGGAGTAGTAAAAAAAGGAGAAGTTGTTAAAGCAGTTGTAGTTAGAACAAAACAAAGTACAAGAAGAGCAGATGGTTCATATATAAAGTTTGATGAAAATGCAGCAGTAATAATACGTGATGATAAGACTCCAAAGGGAACACGTATATTTGGACCAGTTGCAAGAGAGTTAAGAGATGGGGATTATATGAAAATCATTTCTCTAGCTCCGGAGGTGTTATAAATGAAAATAAAAAAAGGCGATACAGTAATGGTTATATCTGGAAACGATAAAGGTAAAAAAGGCGAAGTAATATCTACAATGCCAAAAAATGAAACTTTAATTGTAAAAGGTGTAAATGTAAGAAAGAAACATATGAAACCAAAAAAACAAGGTGAACAAGGTGGAATAGTTTCAATAGAAGGCTCAATAGGAGTATCTAAAGTAAATGTATTTTGTGCTAAATGTGGAAAACCAACAAGAGTAGGATATAAAATAGATGGTAAAGAAAAGACACGTATTTGTAAAAAATGTGGTGCAAATATAAGGTAGGAAGGAGAAAAAAATGGAAAAATTAAGAGAACTTTATGAAAAAGAAGTAATTCCTGCATTACAAAAAAAGTTTAACTATAAATCTATAATGCAAGTTCCGAAACTTGAAAAAATAGTTATAAATATAGGATTAGGAGATACAAGAGATAATCCTAAGGCATTAGATAATGCAATAAATGATTTAAGCATTATAACAGGTCAAAAACCTATTGCAACAAAAGCAAAAAAATCGATTGCAGCATTCAAGTTAAGAGAAGGGGCAAATATAGGTACAAAAGTTACACTAAGAGCAGGAAAAATGTATGATTTTGCATATAAACTATTTAATGTAGCCCTTCCTAGAGTTAGAGATTTTAGAGGACTAGAAACTAACTCATTTGATGGAAGAGGAAACTTTTCAATGGGAGTTAAAGAACAATTGATATTCCCAGAAATTGAATATGATAAAATTGATAAATTAAGAGGTATGGATATAATTTTTGTAACAACAGCTAAGACAGATGAAGAAGCAAAGGAGCTATTAACTCTTTTGGGAATGCCTTTTAGGGAGGGTAAATAAGTATGGCTAAAAAATCAATGATTGCAAAACAACAAAAAGTTCAAAAATATAAAGTTAGGGAATACAATAGATGCAAAATTTGTGGGAGACCACATGCATATATAAGAAAATTTGGTGTATGCCGTGTTTGTTTCAGAGAACTTGCACATAAAGGTGAAATTCCTGGTGTTAAAAAGGCAAGTTGGTAAAGAAGGAGGTAATTAATTTTGAATATAACAGATCCAATAGCAGATATGCTAACAAGAATAAGAAATGCTGGAAACAGCAAACATAAAACAGTAGATATTCCTTCTTCAAACATGAAAAAATCAATAGCAGAAATATTATTTCAAGAAGGATATATAAAGTCTTATGAGGAAATAGCAAATGATAATAATCAAGGAATTATAAGGGTTGCTATAAAATATGATGAAAAAGGAAAAAAAGTAATTGCTGGGATGAAAAGAATAAGCAAACCAGGATTAAGAATATATTCATCATATGAAGAATTACCAAGTGTATTAAATGGACTTGGAATAGCTATAATTTCAACATCAAAAGGAATAATGACAGATAAAGATGCAAGAAGAGAAAAAACAGGTGGCGAAGTTCTCGCCTTCGTGTGGTAAGGAGGATAAAATGTCTAGAATTGGAAATAGTCCTATTACAATACCCGAAAGCGTAGAAGTAAAATTAGAGGGACAAAATATAAATGTAAAAGGACCAAAAGGAACATTAAATAGAAACATTCATGAAAATATGAAAGTTACACTTGAAGATAAAATAATAAAAGTAGAAAGACCAAATGATGAAAAATTCAATAGAAGTTTACATGGATTAACAAGAACATTGATTGCAAATATGATTCAAGGTGTAATAGAAGAATTTAAAGTAGAGCTAGAAATAAATGGAGTTGGACTTAGAGCTTCTAAACAAGGTAAAAAACTAGTTATGGATTTAGGTTATTCTCATAAAGTGGAGATGGAAGAACCAACAGGAGTTACTGTAGATGTACCATCACAAACATCTATAATTGTAAGAGGAATAGACAAAGAAGCAGTTGGGCAAATGGCTGCTGAAATAAGAAGCAAGAAGTTACCAGAAGTGTATAAAGGAAAAGGAATTAAGTACATTGATGAACATATTAGAAGAAAAGAAGGAAAAACAGGTAAGAAATAGAGAAAGGAGATAAGTGATGATTACAAAGATAGATAGAAAAGCTATAAGAGAAAGAAACCATATTAGAGTGCGTACTAAAATAAGTGGTACTGCAGAACGTCCTAGATTATGTGTATACAGAAGTAACAATAATTTATATGTACAAATTATTGATGATGTGAATGGAGTAACTCTAACAGAAGCTTCTACTCTAGATAAAAGCATTAAAGTAAAGCATTCAAATAAAGAAGCAGCAAAAGAAATAGGTGCTCTAATTGCAAAAAGAGCTGGTGAGAAAAAAATTAAAGCTGTTGTATTTGATAGAGGCGGATATGTATATCATGGTGTTATAAAAGAATTAGCCGAAGCTGCAAGAAATGGAGGGCTAGAATTTTAATGGAAGAAAAAAACAATGAATTAAAAGAAAAAGTAGTTGCAATTAGTAGAGTTGCTAAAGTTGTTAAAGGTGGTAGAACATTTAGATTTAGTGCACTTGTAGTAGTTGGAGATGGTAATGGAAGAATTGGAGCAGGAAATGGTAAGGCTTCAGAAGTTCCAGAAGCTATTAGAAAAGCTATTGAAGATGCTAAAAAGAATTTAATAGAAGTACCAGTTGTAGGAACAACAATACCTCATGAATATGTTGGAAAATTTGGTTCAGCATCTGTTTTATTAAAACCAGCGCCAGAAGGGTCTGGGTTAATTGCAGGAGGTAGTGTAAGACCTATACTTGAGCTTGCAGGATATAGAGATGCTAAAACAAAAATAATTGGAACAAATAATCCAAGAAATGTTGTTTATGCAACTTTAGAGGCTTTGAGTTCAATGAAGACAGTAGAACAAATAGCAGCAAAAAGAGGAAAGAAAGCAAGTGAGGTGAACTAAAAGATGAGAATAGGAGATTTAAAACCAAACGAGAAAAAAGTAAATAGAAAAAGAGTAGGACGTGGAACAGGTTCAGGTCTTGGAAAAACATCTGGTAAAGGTCACAAAGGTCAAAAAGCAAGAGCTGGTGGAGGAACAAGATTAGGATTTGAAGGAGGTCAAACACCTTTATATAGAAGACTTCCAAAAAGAGGATTTACAAATAATCATGCAATTCCATATACAGAAGTAACATTAACAATGTTAAATAAATCTAAAGCAACAGATGTTACAGCTGAAACTTTAATTGAAGAAGGAATTATCTCAAAAAAATATAAAGATATAGTAATTCTTGCAACAGGAAAATTAGAAAAGAAATTAAATGTATCTGCAAGTAGATTTACTAAGACTGCAAAAGAAAAAATAGAAGAATTAGGAGGAAAGGCCATATGTTTAAAACAATAATGAATGCCTTTAAAACTCCAGAAATCAGAAAAAAATTGTTATATACATTAGTATTAATAGTAATTTTCAGATTTGGCTGTTATTTAACAGTTCCAGGAGTTGATAGTATAGCACTAAGTGGTGCTATGACGAATTCTGAGGGAAGCTTAACAGGCTTGATAGATATTATCTCAGGAGGAGCTTTCTCAAGGTTTTCAATATTTGCAATGACCATAAGCCCTTATATTACTGCATCAATTATAATTCAATTACTTGGAATGATAATTCCAGCATTAGAAAAATTAATCAAAGATGGTGGAGAAGAAGCTAAAAAAGCAATGAACAAATATACAAAAATTGCTACATTGATTTTAGCAACTATTGAAGCAGTAGGATTATACATTTCTTATAAATCTTCAGGAATATTTATAAATCCAGGATTTATGACAGGATTTATAGTAACAATATCATTAATTGCAGGAACAGCATTACTTATGTGGCTTGGAGAACAAATTACTAACAAGGGGATAGGTAATGGTATTTCTATGATAATATTTGTAGGTATAATATCAGGATTACCTTCTGCAGCTATTATGTTGTGGGAGACTGTGTTCAAAAATGGAAGTTTTGAAACAACAGGATTATTAATGGCTTTACTTATATTAATAGGAGCAGTTGTTTTAGTAGGAGCAGTTGTTTTTGTACAACAAGCAGAAAGAAGAATACCAGTTCAATATGCAAAAAAAGTTGTAGGAAGAAAAATGTATGGAGGACAAAACACACATATTCCACTTAAGCTAGCAATGGCTGGAGTTATGCCTGTTATTTTCGCTTCATCATTTATGACATTTCCTGCTATGATTATTCAAATATTTGTGAGAGATATAGCAACTCAAACAGGATTTCTTGCAGGATTATATAAGTTTTCAATTGCGACATCATCTTCAGGCGTTCCTTGGGGATATTCAGTAGCAAATGCACTTGTATATTTATTATTAATAGTAGGATTTACATTTTTTTATACAATGGCAACATTTAACCCAGCAGAAGTTTCAAATAATATAAAGAAAAATGGTGGGTTTATACCAGGAATAAGAGCAGGACAACCAACAACAGAATATTTATCAAAAATACTTTCAAAATTAACATGGTTTGGTGGATTTTTCCTTGCAGCAATAGCAATACTTCCAATATTATTAAGATTCACAAACTTAAATGTAGCATTTGGAGGAACATCTATACTTATTTTAGTAGGTGTTGCATTGGAACTAGTACAACAATTAGAGTCTCAATTAGTTATGAGACATTATAAAGGATTTTTGGAGTAGAATATGATTATAATTATGTTAGGTGCACCAGGTTCTGGTAAAGGCACAGTAGGTAATTTGCTTTCTAAAAAATTTAAGATTACACATATATCTAGTGGAGAGATTTTTAGAAGTTATATTAATAAACATAATAAACTAGCAGAAGAATTAAAGTCATATATCACAGAGGGTCGCTTAGTCCCAAATGAACTAGCAATAAAGTTGGTGGAAAAAAGACTAAGTGAACCTGATGTGAAAAATGGTATGATTTTAGATGGATACCCACGAACAGAAGAACAAGCAATAGAACTAGATGAACTATTAGGCAATATTTCTCGTGAAGTAAGTATAGCAGTTAATTTAGTAATACCAGATGAGGAAATTGTAAATAGAGTAATTAATAGAAGAACTTGTGAAAATCCAAATTGTAGAGAAATATATAATATTGAATTTAAACCACCAAAGGTTGAGGGAATATGTGATGAATGCGGTTCTACACTTATTACGAGAATTGATGACACAAAAGAAACAGTAGAACAAAGATTAAAAACATATCATGAAATATCTGAAGATTTAATTAAATATTATAGCTGTAAAAAAATATTGTATACTGTTAAAACTAATACTCATTCAAATAAAACTGCTGAAGATATTGCAGAAGAAATTAGCAAATATTTGGGGGCAAAAAATTGATAGAAATTAAATCAAATCATGAAATTGAATTAATGCGAGAAAGTTGTAAGATAGTGGCTCTTGCTCATAAGGGAATAGAAAAAGCAATAAAAGAAGGAGTAAGTACAAAAGCTCTTGATAAAATTGCAGAAGATATAATAGTGAAAAATGGTGCAATTCCATCTTTTAAAGGCTATCCAAGTGGGTTTAATGATGTGGATAATTTTCCTGCAACAGCATGTATATCAATAAATGATGAAGTAATTCATGGAATACCATCAGATAGAAAGCTAAAAAATGAAGATATTGTAAGTATAGACTTAGGTGCATATAAAAATGGTTTTCATGGTGATATGGCTAGAACTTATATAGTTGGTAATGAAGAAAATAAATTACTAAAAGTAACAAAACAATCCTTTTTTGAAGGTATTAAATATGCAAAACCAGGTTTTAGAGTTGGGGACATATCACATGCAATAGGTAAATTCATAGAAGAAAATGGATTTAGTGTTGTAAAAGAATTTCAAGGACATGGAGTAGGAAGAAATTTACATGAAGAACCTGGCATTCCAAATTATGGTAAGTCAGGAAAGGGGCCAAGGCTTGAAAAGGGCATGTGCCTTGCAATAGAGCCGATGGTAAATGAAGGGTCATGGGAAGTAGTAGTATTAGAAGACGGCTGGACAGTTGCTACAGAAGATGGAAGCAATTCTGCACATTATGAAAATACTATTTTAATTACAGAAAAAGAGCCAGAAATATTGACAACAATATAAATCTAATATATAATATATTAGTTAATTCGTAGGAGGTAAAAGTTTTGTCAAAAGAAGATGTTATTGAAGTTGAAGGTAGAGTTGTAGAGAGTTTGCCAAATGCAATATTTAAGGTAGAACTTGAAAATGGACATCAAATATTAGCTCATCTTTCAGGAAAGCTTAGAATGAATTATATAAAGATACTTGAAGGAGATAAAGTAAAATTAGAACTTTCACCATATGATTTAACAAAAGGTAGAATTACATGGAGGGATAAATAAAATGAAGGTAAGACCATCAGTAAAGAAAATTTGTGAAAAATGTAAAACAATTAAAAGAAAAGGTGTAATTAGAGTAATTTGTGAAAACCCAAAACATAAACAAAGACAGGGTTAATTAAATTTGATTATTATATATAAATGTTGAGCGGCTGTAAAAAACATTTATATTTTAATATATAATTATTTTATTTTAAGGAGGAAAAGAATGGCTCGTATATCAGGAGTAGATTTGCCTAAGGAAAAAAGAGTAGAAATAGGACTTACATATATCTATGGAATAGGTGTTTCAAGTGCTAGAAAAATTTTAGAAAAAACAAAAATAAGCCCAGATACTAGGGTAAAAGACTTAACAGATGATCAAGTAAATGATTTAAGAAAAGAAATTGATGCTAGTTTAAAAGTTGAAGGTGACTTAAGAAGAGATGTTGCTCTTAACATAAAAAGACTTACAGAAATTGGTTGTTATAGAGGTATCAGACATAGAAGAAATTTGCCAGTTAGAGGACAAAGAACAAAAACTAATGCAAGAACAAGAAAAGGTCCAAGAAAATTAGTAAGTGGCTCAAAGAAGAAGGAGGCAAAATAGATGGCAACTAAAACTGTAAATAAAAAAACAACAACTAAAAGAAGAGACAGGAAGAATATAGATAGAGGAGCAGCACATATTCACTCTAGTTTTAACAATACTATAGTGTCAATAACAGATATAAATGGAAATGTAATATCATGGGCAAGTGCAGGTGGGCTTGGATTTAAAGGTTCAAGAAAAAGTACACCTTTTGCAGCTGGACTAGTAGCAGAAGCTGCAGCAAAAGTGGCTGTTGAACATGGAATGAAATTAGTAGATGTTTATGTAAGAGGACCAGGAACAGGACGTGAATCTGCAATAAGAGCTCTTCAAGGTGCAGGATTAGAGATAAGCATGATAAAAGATGTAACACCAATTCCTCACAATGGTTGTAGACCACCAAAAAGGAGGAGAATATAAATGTCAAGATATAAAGATGAACAATGTAGAGTATGCCGTAGAGAAGGACAAAAATTGTTCTTAAAAGGCACAAGATGTTATACAGAAAAATGTGGAGTAAGTAGAAGAAATTATGCACCAGGACAACATGGAGCTAAGAAAAAGAAACTTTCAGAATATGGAACACAATTAAGAGAAAAGCAAAAAACAAAATCATTTTATGGTGTTGGAGAAAGTCAATTTAGAAAATATTTTGAAATGGCAACTTCAAAAAAAGGTATTACAGGTGAGAATTTATTACAAATATTAGAAAGCAGATTAGACAATGTTGTATATAGAATGGGTTATGGAACATCAAGAGCACAAGCAAGACAACTTGTAAATCATGGACATTTCGAAGTAAATGGTAAAAAAGTAAATATACCATCATACTTAGTGAAATCATCAGATGTAATATCAGTTAGAGAAAGTAAAAGAGATTCTAAAATAATAAAAGAAATAATGGAAATAAATGCAGCATGTCCAGTACCAACATGGTTAGAAAGAGATTTCGAAAACCTAACAGGGAAAGTAATAAAACTTGCAAGTAGAGAAGATATTGATATAACAGTTGAAGAGCATTTAATCGTTGAATTATACTCTAAGTAATATTAAATTGATTTAGGAGGAAAAGAATGATAGAATTTGAAAAGCCAAATATTGAATGCTTAGAAGCGAATAACGAAGAAAACTATGCTAAATTTGTTTGTGAACCATTAGAACGTGGTTATGGTATGACAATAGGTAATTCATTAAGAAGAACTTTATTATCATCATTACCAGGTGCTGCAATAACAGGAGTTAAAATAGAAGGAGTTTTACATGAATTCTCAACAATTCCTAAAGTAGTAGAAGATGTTTCAGAAATAATAGTTAATTTAAAAGGTGTAAGATTAAAGTTTAATGAAAATGAAGAAAAAATAATGACAATAAACTTTAATGGTGAAGGTGAAGTTACAGCAGGAGATATAGAAACAGATAGTTCTGTAGAAGTATTAAATAAAGATTTACATATAGCAACAGTAGCTAAAGGTGGGTCACTAAACATAGAGCTTTATGCAAATATGGGTAGAGGATATAATACTGCAGAAAAAAACAAAAAACCAAATATGGCATTAGGTATACTTCCAATAGATTCAATTTATACACCAGTTAATAAAGTAAATTATACAGTAGAAACAACAAGAGTTGGGCAAGTAGTTGACTATGATAAATTAACAATAGAAGTATGGACAGATGGAAGTTTAAAGCCATATGAAGCAGTTAGTTTGGCAGCAAAAGTATTAACAGAACATTTAGATTTATTTATAGATTTATCAGAAACAGCAAGAAATACAGAAATAATGGTAGAAAAAGAAGAATCTAAAAAAGAAAGAGTATTAGAACTTCCAATTGAAGAATTAGAATTATCTGTAAGGTCATATAATTGCTTAAAAAGAGCAAATATAGCAACAGTGGAAGATTTAATTATAAAAACAGATGATGATATGATGAAAGTAAGAAATTTAGGTAAGAAATCTTTAGATGAAGTAACAAACAAATTGCATTCATTAGGATTAGGTTTCGCACCAGCAGAGGATTAATGAAAGGAGACTAGCAAAATGCCTATAAATAGAAAATTAGGAAGAACAACAAACCATAGATTAGCAATGTTGAAAAACTTAACAACAAGTTTGATTTTAAGTGGTAGAATTGAAACAACAGAACAAAAAGCAAAAGAAGTAAAATCAATAGTAGATAGTATAATATCTTTAGCAGTTAAAGAAAAAGACAATTTTGAAGAAGTAGAAGTTAAAGTTAATCGTGCTAAAATAGATGCTAAAGGTCAAAAAGTAACAGAAAAAGCTACAAGCAAAAATGGAAATGATTACTTAAAAGTTGTTCGTGAAGAAGTAATGGAAAAAAGACAAAAAGATATGCCATCAAGATTAAATGCAAGAAAGAAAATAATGAGAAACATAAATAAAATAAAAGATAAAGATGGTAATAATGTGGATCTTGCTCAAAAACTATTTAATGAAATAGCACCAAAATATACAACAAATGTAGGTGGATATACAAGAATAGTTAAAATAGGAAAACGTAGAGGAGACGCAGCAGAAAAGGTTATAATAGAATTAGTTTAATGTTATATTGGCAGACACAATGTCTGCCTTTTTTGTATGTAAAAGGTTAAATAAAGTTAATGTAATTCTGTTGCATTTCGTCCTGTAAAATGATAAAATTGCAGTATGAAATGCAAATAGGAGGAATAATAAATGTCAGGACACAGTAAATGGAAAAACATAGCTGCAAAAAAAGGAAAAGTTGATGCAGCAAGAGGAAACATTTTTACAAAGTTAGGTAGAGAATTATATGTGGCAGTTAAAGCAGGAGGACCAGACCCAGCGGGAAATTCTAAATTAAGAGATGTTATTGCAAAGTGTAAATCAAATAATATGCCAAATGATAATATAGATAGAAGTATTAAAAAGGCTTCTGGTGAAGGAAGTAATATTCAATATGAAGAAATTACGTATGAAGGTTATGGTCCTAATGGAGTTGCTGTAATAGTGGAAGCGATGACTGATAATAGAAATAGAACAGCAGCAGATGTTAGACATACTTTTGATAAGTTTGGTGGAAACCTTGGTACTACAGGGTGTGTTTCATTTTTATTTGAAAGAAAAGGTGTTATTTTAATAGAAAAAGAAGCAACAACAATGACAGAAGATGATTTAATGCTTGTAGCAATAGATGCTGGTGCTGATGATTTTGAAAATGATGAAGAATTTTATAAAATTACAACATCTGTACAAAATTTTTCTACAGTTCGTGAAACATTAGAGAAAAGTAATGTAATAATGGCAAGTGCAGAATTAGACATGATACCAAATACTACTGTTGAATTAGATGAAGAGGCAGGAAGAAAATTAGAATTATTGTTAGAAAAATTAGATGAGTCAGATGATGTTTCTGAAATATATCATAATGCATTATAAAATATAATTTGTTCCACTCCCGATAGAGAAGTGTACAATGAATAAAATCAATTCTGTAAAGCTCAAGGGGTAATCCGTATGCCTCAAAGGGCTGTCGGAACTTTATTTTATTCATTGTACACTTCTCTATTTCGCGTTAGTTTTATTCTGTGAGGGACTTTGTTTTTGTCATAAATTTAAATTAGGTACATATATATTATATATGTACCTTTTTAATGTGTTAAATTATTTTCCACGGAAATATTGGTAGAATTTTGGAGAGATATTTAAGTGGACAAGAAATCTATAATGAACTAGAAGAAATACGATTAAGAGTTAATCGTCCTTTAATGTTGAAATTTTTCAAAAAAGAAAAAGTTTTTGATTACATTGTAACAGCGGAGGATGTTTTAGAAACTCTAACTTTTATTTGTAATAATTCTATTTACTCATATCAAAGCCAAATTTGTAATGGCTTTATTACAATAAAAGGTGGACATAGAGTTGGTATAACAGGAAATGTAGTAATAGAAAATAATAAAGTGTTAAATATAAATTACATATCAAGTTTAAATTTTAGAATAGCAAAACAATTAATTGGGGTAAGTAATAAAATATTAAAATATATATTGGACATAGATAATCAAACTATTTATAACACTTTAATTGTATCTCCACCAGGCTCTCGGAAAAACAACAATTTTACGAGATTTAATAAGAAAAATAAGTGGAGGTATGGAAAATATAAACTTTCCAGGAATGACAATAGGAATGGTAGATGAAAGAGGAGAAATAGCAGCAATGTATAAGGGTGTTCCCCAAAATGATGTTGGAATTAGAACAGACATATTAGACAACATACCAAAAACAGTTGGAATGAAAATGCTAATAAGATCTATGTCGCCATCAATAATAACTGCAGATGAAATAGGGACTAAAGAAGAGATAGAGGCGATAGAAGAAGCTATTAAATCTGGTGTGAAAGGAATTTTCACAGCACATGGTTCAACAATAGAAGATATAAAACATATAGCAGATACATACATATTTGAAAAAATAATATTTCTTGGAACAAAAAAATGTAGAGGAGAAATAGAAAAAGTATATACAATAAATAAAATAAATGGAGAATATGTTCTATTTTCATAAGTAAGTGAATATAAATATATATAGGTGATTTATATGTTTCTAATAAAAATAATTATATATATAGCATTACTAGGGACAAGTACTTTAATAGGAATAATGCTATCTGGAAAATACACGAATAGAGTAACAGAATTAAAAGAATTTAAAAATGCATTAAACATATTTAAAACAAAAATAAAATTTACATATGAACCAATTCCAGATGTATTTAAAGAAATGGGAGAACTTCTAAAAAACAATGTAGGGAATATATTTAAAATATCAAGTGAATACATGCAAAAAGAGACAGCAACATATGCTTGGGAAAAAGCATTAACAGAAAATAAGAATTTAAATTTAACAAAAGAAGATATAAAAATACTTCTAAATCTAAGTAAACTATTAGGGAAAACAGATATAGAAGGACAAATAAGTGAAATAGAATTAGTAGACACATTTTTAAACACACAAATAGAAGAAGCACAAAAGGAAAAACAAAAAAATGAAAAACTATACAAAACATTAGGAATAACAATAGGATGTGCGATTGTAATCATATTTTTGTAAGGGGGACATATGGAAATTAACTTATTATTCAAAATAGCAGCAATACGGAATACTAGTAGCAGTATTACACCAAGTACTAGTAAAAGCAGGAAGAGAAGATCAAGCAATGATGACAACACTCGCAGGACTAGTAATAGTCCTAACAATGGTAGTAAAAGAAATAAGCACATTATTCAACACAGTAAGGACAATATTCAATCTATAGGTCAAAGCGATTTTTGGGGACAGTCCCCTTTTTGCTTTTTTCCTGTTTTGGGGACAGACCTTTGAAATTGTACTTATAGGAGGGGTTATGGAGATTGTTAAAATAATAGGCATTGGTTTTTTAGGGCTTTTTATAATTATTATCTTAAAACAGTATAAACCTGAATTTGCAATTTATGCTTCTATATTGTGTGGGATATTAATTTTTGCATTAAGTATAGACAAGCTAGCTGAAATAATAAGGCTGATTAAAAATCTTACTGAAAGAAGTGGTGTAAATTATTCTTTTTTGACAATTCTGTTAAAAATAACAGGTATATCATTTCTAACAGAGTTTGCAGTTAGTATTTGTAAAGATTCAGGTGAAACAGCAGTAGCAAGTAAGGTGGAATTTGGAGGAAAAATTTTAATAATAGCAATTTCTATTCCAATCATATCAGCATTACTAGAAACAATAATAAAAATTTTGCCATAGGAGAAAATATGAAATATAAAATTTTAATAATAATTTTTATAATATTGCTATTTCCAACTATGGTACAAGCAACAGATGAGGTAATAAATTCACAAAAAGAGTCTTTAAATATTAAGTCATTTTTAACTGCAAGTCAAAAGTATACTGAAGATATATTTCCAGAAATGAAAGCAGAGGATTTTTTGAATGATGCTATAACAGGAAATATAAACAATGGCAAAATATATAAAGGAATTTCGATATTATTAGGAAAAGAAATAAGAGCCACAATAACAGCTGCAGCAAGTATATTGATAATTATAGTGATACATAGCATTTTAAATAGTATTAGCATTAATTTAGGTAGTAGTAACATTTCACAAGTTTCATATTATGTTCAATTTATTTTGATAGTAACAATAATAATGGGAAATTTTATAGATATAATGAAATTAGCAACTGATACTATTCAAAATTTAGTTGGGTTTATGTATTCATTAATACCAATAGTTATAACTCTTATGCTTGCAACAGGTAGTATAGTGTCAGGTGGATTAGTTCAACCAATACTTTTATTATTAATTCAGTTTATAGGCAATATTATTATAGGTTTTGCAATGCCAGTAATAATGGTAGGAACAGTGTTAGGAATAATATCAAATGTTTCTGATAAAGTGCAAATAAATAAAATTTCTAAATATTTAAAATCAGGTGTTATGTGGTTTATAGGAATAGTTTTAACACTGTTTGTGACAGTACTTTCATTAGAAGGAACAATGTCAAGCTCAGTGGATGGAGTAACTGCAAAAACAGCAAAAGCAGCAGTAAGCACTTTAATACCAGTAGTAGGAAAAATTTTAGGTGATGCAATAGATTCTGTGTTAGGTTGTACAGCAATATTAAAAAATGCAGTTGGAATTTTAGGTGTAGTAGTAATAATTGGTATATGTGTATTACCAATTATAAAATTAACAATTTTAACCATTACATATTTTCTATTATCTGCAATTGCAGAACCAATAGCAGATACAAAGATAGTTAATTTACTAAGTACAACTGGAGATACATTTAAAATAATATTAGCAATACTTTTTTCAATATCTGCAATGTTGATTGTTCGGAGTGACTATTGTCATTAAAATGTCTAACAGTAGTTTGATGTATAGGTAGGTGTAAAATATGATAAGTGGAATGAGTAGCTGGGCACAAAATATAGTAGTATCTGTAATAATAGTGACAATATTAGAAATGATATTACAAGAAGGAAATATTAAAAAATACATAAAAACAGTAATGGGCATATATATAGTGTTTGTAATAATATCACCAATAATAGGTAAAACATTTTTAGAGGATTTTAATGTAGAAGATTTTTTTAAGGAAGACTCAAAAGAAGTATCATCTGTAGCATTAGATAATGATGCATATATAAGTAGCATTTATAAATCAAGTCTTACAGAAGATATTGTGAAAAGATTAAAAGAAAAAGGATATAAGGCAGATGTAACAAGTATAGAATTAGAGACATATGAAAAAATAAAATCAGTAGAATTGAAAATATCGAAACAAGATAACAATATAAAACCAATAGAAATAAATACAAAAACAGAAAAAAGTACTTTAGAAAAAGAAGAGATTGATGAGATAAAACAATACATAAAAGATACATATGAAATATCAATGGACAATATAATAATAAAGGAGGACTAAAATGCTAAAGAAAAAAATAGAAGAAGTGAAATCCTTAGTGACTAAAAATAAAGAAGAAAATAATAAAAAAAATATAGAAAATTTAGTAATTTTTTTAGTATTGTTAATTGTAGTTTTAATAGCAATAAATACAATATGGAAAGAAGATGACAAAAAACAAAATGTAGAGACTATAGGTGAAAAAGTATTAGCAACTGAGAATATTGTAAATATAGATAATGGTGAAATAATAACTGATTTAGAGAAAAAACTAGAAAATATTTTATCTAAATTAGAAGGAGTAAGTACAGTAAGTGTGCTAGTTACATATTCAGAAAGTAGCAAAATTTCTGCATTATATGATGAGTCAATAAAAGAAAGTACCACAGAAGAAACTGATACAAATGGTGGCAAGCGAACAATAGGAGAAAAAAACACAGATAAAACAGTGATTTATTCAGAAGAAAGTGGAAGCAAAACACCAGTTACAGAAAAAGTAACAATGCCTAAAATTGAAGGAGCTGTGGTAATAGCAAAGGGGGCAAGTAATTCAAATGTAAAAAACAATATAACACAAGCGGTAGAGGCGTTAACAGGTCTGCCAATACATAAAATACAAGTGTTTGAAATGAAGGAGGAGTATTGATGAAAATATTAAAGAAAAACCAAGTAATTATTTTGATAACAACAATAATGTTGGTTGCAATAGGTTATTTAAATTATAATCAGGAAGAAGGTGACTTGAGTGTGGCAACAAGTAGTAATGCAAATTTTGGAGATGCAGCATTGGTGAGTAGTACATCAGTTGATGTACTTAATGAAGAAGTGCCCGAAAGTAATATTGTAGAAGAAAAAGAAGCGGTTACCCAAACAACTACAACAAAAGTAGTAGAACAAGATAATTACTTTGCAAATTCAAAAAATGAAAGAGACACAATGTATTCTCAAAATTTAGAGACTTATCAGAAGATGCTAGACAATACAAATCTTGCAACAGAACAAAAATTAATTGCAACAGAAGAAATTAAAAAAATTAATGATAAGAAAAATGGAATAATGATAGTAGAAAATTTAATTAAAACAAAAGGGTTTGAAGATGTAGTTGTGCTTATAAATGGAGATAGTGTAAATGTAATAGTGAAGATAGAAAAGTTAGAAACAGAAAGCATGGCACAAATACAAAATATAATAACAAGAGAGCTGAAAACAGATATAGAAAATATACATATAATGAATAGATAAAAAAAGTAAGAAAATTACAAAAAGGTGTTGACAAATTTTGACAAAAGAGATAAGATACCCACAAAAGGGGGTATTTTTATGAAAGAAATAAAAAGACAATACCTAAAGAAAACCATTGCAATACTGGTAGTATGTGTAATGGTTTTTAATTTGTCTAGCAGTACAGTATATGGACTATTCAATTCAACAGATAAAAAACAAATAATCACAGAAGAAGTAAAACCACCAATAATGACAGAAGAAAGAGAAGAAATAGCAATACTAGATGAAATAGTAGAAAAAAGAGAATTAGACACAAAATACTATATAACATCAGACAAAACAGAAATAGTAGCAAAGTACCCAATGAACATACACTATGAAGAAGAAGGGGAACTAAAAGACATAAACAACTCATTTGAAGAAACAAAAGATGCAGAATATAAAACAAAAAGTAATAACCTAAAAATAAACCTAGCAAAAAATGTAGAAGAGAAAAAATTAATAACACTAGAAAACAAAAACCACACACTAAACTGGACATTAAACAACTCAAACAAAGTAGAAGCAAAAAAGATAGAACCAACAGAAAAAGAAAAAAGCGAAATAGCCAAAAAGACAACAGGAGAAAAAACAACATA
>JGI994J12354_10001250_pt1 | contig 25747 bp, 20 predicted proteins | sample IntmicLarv3ML3BL_FD_12354 | JGI IMG/M metagenome (IMG submission 12354)
CGGCGAACCTTACTTTGATTCAATTGAATTAGGTGGCGTTACCGCAAGGTTCATCGACATCAGATTCGGAGCAGAAATTATGCTTTGGGCTGATGCTTCGTCAGACACTCCTTTAGTTACGGTTGTCGGAACTCCCGAGGCAGTTGATGATTTATTTAGAGTTACATTCGATTTAAATAGCGGTGTTATCGGCGGAAGCCCTGATGCTATCGTCAGAAAGACCGCTTCGGGCGGTTCTGTTACACCTCCGAATCCTTCAAAAACAAATTACTCTCTTGATGGCTGGTTTACATCAGCCGTGGGCGGAGATAAGGTTACCAATTTTACTAACATTACAAAAGACGCAACATATTACGCTCAATACAAACTTCTTCGCTACACAATTTCATTCGACCTTAACGGCGGCGTTATCGCCGAGGACGAAGATGCAGACACAGTTGACATTACCGTAGACATTTTTGAAGATATAACACCTCCTACTCCTACAAAAGAAGGTTATACTTTAATTGGATGGTCAAGCACGGCTGATGCTGTTGAATCAAAGGTCAACGACGATGCTTTCCTCAATGTAACCGCAGACAGAAGACTCTATGCTCTATGGGATGAAGTCGCTCAGGCAACATGCGACATAACATTCGTTGCAAACGGCGGAACTCCCGTAGCACCTATTACTGTTCCGGGCGATTCCATATTGGATAAACCTGTATCTTTTAAAAACGAGTCTTTCCTCAGCGGTTGGTATACAGATTCGGGTTTCACGACGAAATGGAATTTCAAAGACGCTGTAAAAACTGACATGACATTATATGCAAAATGGATTCCCGCGGGTGAAATTTGCTTTATTCCGAACCCGTTGTTGAATTTGACGCCTTATGTATTTAAAGGAAGCACAACAGAACCTGCTGCAAACTATGGTTATGAAATATTGCCAAATGAAACATTAAAAGTTTCGGCGTTAGGCTATCCTGCAACCACTAATATTAAACTTACACATGACATCTATATTTTCGACATAACAGAAAGCTACATACCTCGAGCTCTTTTCCAATTAAGATACGACACGACATTATACGAGAGATTTACCCTTGAAGATAATATGCAATATCTTGTCGCCAAGGTTACTGTCACTCCGAGTTCTGAAATAAAAGATGGTTATTACTACGAGAAGTTGGAAGAACCTGTTATTTTACATGCAGGACGTAACTATTCCATCTTCTCTAACGAGAGCGCTACCGATTCGTTCAACTTCTTCTATGGATTAGGTTCTCGTGATTTATATTTCTCAGATGCGGCAGAAATAATAACAGAAACAATGAGCTGGTCGCTCAAAAGCATTCCGCTTGTTCCTAATGCATGGACAAATAATAATGATACATGGCCATTGTCAGACAGTCCTGTTGCCGTTGGACAGACATTCTGGTTTGAGTTCACAGATGGCGACGAGCCAATTGTTCTTCCCGGCGTTAATTATGACGTAACATTTGACCTTACAGGTGGCGAAAGCACAAGCACAAGTTTGACTCAATCTGTTCAAGGCGGAAAATTCGCAGTTGAGCCGAACCGCCCGACGAAAAACGGTTTTGTGTTCGCCGGTTGGTCAACGACTTTAGACGGAAGGTCTGTGAATCTTGAAACATATGCAATCAACGCTGACACCACTTTCTACGCTAAATGGCTTGACGAAAAATTCTTCGGTATAATTCGCATAGAAATCAAGAACATGCCTAAGAAAACAAACTATAGAGTAGGTGAAAGATTCGACCCGAGCGGCATGACGATTCTTGTACACTACACAACGGGCGTAAATCCCGATGAGATTGATGTAACAAGAGACATGATAGGTGGAGGAGATGATTTCTCGACACCGGGAGACAAAATTATTTCCATAATTTATAAGGGAAATTTGGCTAATCTCAGCGGTGTAAATGTTTCAGAAAGAGTGAGAACACCGAAAGAAACTGCCGAACCTACAGAAGATGATGACGCTGCAATTGACGATGATGCTACAATTGACGATGACACAACCGATAACGCAGATCTTGCTTGGGATAATCCTTTCACAGATGTAAGTGAAGACGACTGGTTCTTTGATTTCGTCGAATATGTTTATACAAATGGCTATATGAACGGGATTTCGGGAAATGAATTTGCTCCCGACATGGAAATGACCCGTGGAATGATCGTTACTGTTCTATACAACATCGCAGGCAGACCAAATGTTGACGATCTTAACAACCCATTCGATGATGTTGACGATGATGAATGGTATGCAGATCCGATTAAGTGGGCTTATGAAAATGGCTTGATTTTAGGCTATGGCGATGGTAACTTCGGTCCTGAAAAGATTATTACACGCCAAGATTTGCTCACAATATTAATGAATTACGCTAACTTTGTCGGCTTGAAACTTCCTGCACTTCGCGATTATGAAGGTTTCAGTGACGACGGCGACATTGCCGATTATGCAAAAGCTGCTGTTGAGGCATTCTTCTCGGCAGAAATAGTGAATGGTTTCCCCGGCGGCGAATTTAGACCTCAAAGCCCGGCAACTCGTGCAGAGCTCGCGGTAATGATAATGGGACTTCTGACATTATAATCCACTGTTTCAATTGTGGATTTAACAAAAAACAAGGGGTTCGCGTAATTGCGAACCTCTTGTTTTTTTGTTTTTAACATAGGGCAACCTCTATAAACCCATTATTGAAAGTAACGAAAAATAATAAAGTTCTTTTTTAATGAAGCAAAAACCCCGACCCTACTCTTCTAACCTTCAGCAAAACCCGATAAATCCGCGCATTATTTTTCACTCTCTGAACATATTGTTCTGTCTCTTTAAACGGAATTTTTTCAAGCGTTTTTCCGTCCTTGGAATATTCAGATTCGCCAAGCCATTTTGAAACATTACCACTTCCCGCGTTATATGCAGCAAGTGCTGTATCGGTGTTTCCATATTGGTTTATTAATTTTCTCAAATACCAGCAACCTAACCTAACGTTTAAATCGGGCTCAAAAATGCCCGAATAATCATAGCCATCAATCTCAAGTTCTTGATTCCCCCAATCCGCCGTCATTTTCGTAAGCTGCATAAGCCCGCTCGCGCCTTTACTGCTGACAGCGCCCGAAGCAAACCTGCTCTCGGTGTAAATAACGCCGTAAACAAGTTCTTCATATAGACCATATTCATCGGCATAACGTGAAATCACCGATTGGTGTTCAATTGGATAGACACGCGAAACCGCACAGCTTATCGCAAACACAACCAATCCACCAATCAATAAGCTTTTTATTAAATTAAAGATTCTACGCATCGTTTCACCTGCTCATTGAGCGTTTCAAAATCGCGGTCATTTGTTATTATAAAATCAACTGCATCGGAATATTCATCGGTATCTTTCCTAGAACGTGACCGTTTGCGTGCGTCATCAAATGTTAAACCGTCGCGTTTAACAACCCTTTCAAGCCTAGTTTTTTCCGACGCGCTGACCAAAATCGTATAATGGCACAGTTTTTCCATTCCTGCTTCAAACAAAAGAGGACCGTCTATCGTTATAAATTTATATTCGCCGGGATTTCGCTTTATCAACCCAATTTTCCCGCGGGTTTCTTCTATAACATATTTGTGAACAATCCTTGTTAGCTTTTTCAGCTTTTCAGCATCTGAAAAAACGATTGCTCCCAATCGTTTTCTGTCGATTTCGCCATCGTCTGCTAAAATGTTGGAGTCGACCTCTGCCAAAATTTCATCAAACGCGGGCTTTCCTCGCAAAATCACTTCATGGCTCAGCTCGTCCGCATTGATTATATAGCCTTTCATTCCCTTTAATATCTCACAGGCTGTGCTTTTGCCGCTTCCAATGTTGCCAGTTATTCCCAAGATTAACATTGTCCCTATTCCTCGCGCCGGTTCCACCAAAACGCCGCCCAAAGAAATGTTTCGCCGTCCTCACATTCCATCGTATGGAACGTGTCGGCGGGAACTTCAACAACATCACCGACAGAAACGGCGAATCTTTCCTCGCCGATGTGGCAAAAGCCTTTTCCGCCGCAAACAATATAAATTTCTTCTGTCGCATGGGTGTGACCTTCCATTGTTGATTTGCCCTCCAAATAGCCCCAAGCATCACCAAACGGTGCTTTAAAGGCTTCCGGGACTATGCTTCCCGCCAAAATCGTGCCGTTGTGTGACAGCGGTGCAGTTTCCTTATTAAATCTTGTAACATACTTGCTTCCGTTGCTCATAATTAATCTCCCTTTCTATATTTAATAAATCAATCTCACCATAGACCATATATATCTATTGTCACCGGGTTTTTCAATCAATTCGCCGTTGTCGTCTTCACACCTCATCTGTGACGAACCGTCGCCGTCTAAATAAATTGCGTCTGAGCAGCCCAGCGAAATGAACAAATCTCTAAGTTCCCGCAGTGTTTTCGGCTTTTCCTCACCGTTTGTTCCCGACACGGCAAGATATGCATAAAACTCGCCGTTCTCTTCCTTAATCCCGATTCCGCTTCTGCCCGTTTTATTCGTTTCGACCACAAGCGGACCTTCCGCCGCATATTTCTCTTGCTTCCAGCTTTCCCAATCGTCAATGTCGGGATATTCGTTTATATAAAAGTTTCCGCCGCCAATCATGTATATGAAATCATGTTCAATCCCTTTTCGACTTTTTACTTTCATTTTCAGATTATAACAGCTTTCCGCCGAAATTACACCTGCTTCAAAACGTCCGTCGTCTTCATATAAATATAATGTCCCCCGTGAAATGTAATAATCCTCGCCCAGTGCAACCCTTTCAAAATCGCGCGGGCTGTATTCAAACACTTCTGCGCCTTTTTCCGAGTCTTCTCTGCTCCACGAAATTGAAACGCTAATAAAATCTTCATCGTTGGGTTTTTCCTTATAAACCGAATTGAAAAACCCTGCATTTATGCCGTAATACCCCAATTCTCTTACATAATCCGAGCACAACGGCGACCGAATTGTTTCCGGTTTTATGTTTTCTGCTTTCGTTTTTATCACGGTGAAATCATCGCGCTCGAACACTTCATAGCTTTTTTCTTTCGCTTGCGAAGAACAGCCCGACAATATAATTATCATTATAGCGAACAAAATAATCGGCTTTTTCACGAAATTTCTCTCTTTATAACAACCGCCGCCGAGCGCGACGGAATTTCAATTCCATCGTCTGCGTCAATCCAACCGCCGCCGTCAACAAGCCTGTATTTTGCCGAGACACAATCGGTAAACACCTTTATTTCTTCATCCTCATAATTACATATTACAACACCCAAATTACCGTTTTCGGCTTTGAAAACACCATAGGGTCTGTGAAATTCACCGTTTTCATATTTGATAACTACACCCTGTTCGTGTCTAAACTCTCCGTCCCAAAAATATTCTCTGAGCTCGGTTCTGAGCGCGTCCATTTTCTTGCCGTATTCCATCGTCAGCGGATAATCGTCAAGCATTCCTTTGAAATTATATGGTTCATAGCTTATTATGTATTTGTACATAAGGCATTGATTGATCATGTTTCGGTCATCAAAGCCCGTGACTGCCGTCATTAACTGCACCTGCGGCAGCATGTAACGCGTCATCGGAACGTGTTCTTTGTTTTCCGAACGATGATAGGAAAGATGATATTGCTCAAATTGCCAGTCATAGCATGCTTCACCCGCCATAAGGAAATCCTTTTTGCTTTCAGGAAGAAGCTTCCTGAAATTTTCGATAATCAGCCCATCGTTTTGATAAACTGATGCGCCGTATCTGTGACCGTGAGTCGTGTCGTGGCAAAGCAAGGTGGGATTATGGTGACAGCATTCGTCATATAACATTCCGTCCGCACCATAGCCTACGACTTTTTCAAATTCCTCGTTGCATATTTCCAAATATCTTTCAGAAAGAAAGCACATGGGAATAAGCCTTTTTGTGCTGATGTCCAGCAGCTGTGAAGCGGTTTGATATTGATAGCCGCCATGCATATAATAATCGCCGTAAGGATCTTTAACCGCCAATTCTTTAAGCTCGTCGCGAAACCGTTGGCTCGCCCTGTCCGCCCAAACGAATTTGGTGAACAAAATCATTTTAACGCCCATTTCTTGAATTTTCTTAATTGCATCTCTCAATTCATCAGCCGTACCCAAACGCGGGTCGGGGTCGTGCGAGGGGTTTCCTTGGTCTTGACCGCCGTCGTTCCAACCGACAAGCTGAATCGCCTTTACACCATGCTTGGCGCAATCTTCGCCGAGCTTTGGAAGGTCTTTAAATTTAATTCTAAGCTCGTCTTCAGGTGAATTTATGTGAACCTGATGCCACGAATGAGGCTCTTTCGCCCATTCCGGAGCTTCCGCTGTTTTCATTTTTATTGTGTTGTCTCGCCAATTCTTATAAATATCGACACCCTTTTGCCAACCACCCTCAAACGCCTCAAATGCAATTGAAACGAGCTTTCTCGTTTCGCCCTGCATTATATAGGGCACTTGAACCGCCGCAAGCCGTGTTTGCACGGCTTTTCCCGAAATTTCCGATGTTTCGGGTACACAAAAATCAATAGAGCTTCCATAACCGGGTCGAAGCTCTGTGTGCCACGCGACAAGTTGCTCTCTGCTTTGTTCGAAAACACCCGCATAAAGTCCTTCGTTACCGCCTGTAAACAACGCGAACGGCGAATTCGGTGTTGCTCCTCCCCATGCGTTGAATTGGGTTGGATAGTCAACACCGTGATAGCCGTTACTGTTTTTATAAGTCGGCCAAATCGGAAATTCCTGCATTCCTGCATAAATATTTGTAATCATTTTAAACGATTTGTCTCCCTCGGCGTGTTGAACATCACCGAAATAAGGACAATATACGTTTTCAACAATAAATTCGCTGTTGTTTTCGATTTCAATTCCAAAAACGGCTTGACGCTCGTTCATTTCAATAGTCATTTCAATGTTAATTTCAAGGCGTCCGCCGTGTTCGCTTTCAACACCGTTCCATTTAATAGCGGCTTTCCCGTCGTTCTCAATAACCGAATTGGGTTTTTGTTTCTCTCCCAAGACCTCGTTGTTTCTTTTACCGGGAATAGGAACCATAAGTTTGAACGACAACCCAAGATTTGGTCTGTCGAAAATTTTCCAACCTGTTAAAACACTTGAAATTCCCGTGATTGTTCCCTTTTCGCTGTCTATTTCAAAACGTATTGTTTTGTTTTCGAGAATAATATTGCCCATTTTCCACCCTTTCCGTCACGTTGAAAGCAACACCGTAACCTCTGACCTGTTGTTAAACAATTGCCGCACGTTTTCAACCTTATAAACACTTCTAAGTGTTTTCAACGCCGTGTTCGTCTTTTTCAGCCAACTTCCGTCCGAAAGCTTCAAGACCATCAACGCTTTCCCGCCTGTTTTTAAATATCTGCTCATTTCAAGCATTATTTTCACAGAATCGGAAACATCCATTTTCATGTCGTTTGTCATGAAGTCGAAAAAGCCCTCGCTTCCCTTGAATTTTTCTGCCAGACATTTGTAATGCGTGAGCTTTTCGCTCTTGATATCAGGTCTCAATTTCTCATCTAATTCCGCAGGGTCGACCGCTGTGACAAGCTGACCGCGTTCTAACAAAACACGGCAAAAGCCCCCGGGCGAAGCGCCCAAGTCAAGCGAGTTTCCGCTCTCCTCAAAGGTTATTCCGAAACTCTCTATCGCCTCCAACAGCTTAAATTCGGCGCGGCTGATAATTTCATCATCCTTTTTAAACCGCCTTGCGCCACCGTTGTGTGAAGAAATGTTGTCGCCAACCTCTGACAAGCCTGCGTAAGCGTCATTTCCGTCGAAAAACAGTGACACCACCTGTTTCAGAAATTTATGGTCGTGCAAAAAACCTTCGTTTTCAAGAAACGCTTCAAGCGCGGCGGTGTCAAAGTCTCCTCCCCTTGCTTGAATCGCAAATGGCAGAGTTATATCCATGTTTTCCAAAAAAACATTGAAATCTTCACGTTTCCAATCGAAAAACGTTACGGGAAACATATGTCTTACAAAGACGCTTCCCGTTTGCTTAAACGCTTCAGAAAAAGCCGAAAACCCCGATGGAATCATCACAAGCTGTTCGGTAAACGACAGCTTTTTGGCAAGTCTTGCGCCCGAATCGGCTTTTTGAACCTCTCCGAGCGCGATTACCGCTGCGGCTGCCTGCGATGTTATTATTATGTGGTTTGTTTTATCGTTCAAAGTTAGGTTCAATTTCAAAAACCTCTTCCTTATTTTCTTTTTCAGAAGCCTTTTTCTTGCCCTTTTCCTTGCCAGTCGGCTTCGGATCACCCGAAATAGGTGTGCCCTTTATAAGTGAATTGTGAATCGCCGAAAGCTCGTCAAAAGTTTTAAGGTTATAATGTTTACGCACCTTATCCTCTATTTCTTTCATGAGTTCGGGGTTTTCCTTAAAATAGAGCTTGACATTCTCACGCCCCTGCCCGAGCCTTGTTTCCTCATAAGAGAACCACGAGCCGCTTTTGTTGACAAGGTTCATCTCGACGGCAAGGTCCAAAATGTCGCCCTCTTTGGAAATTCCCTCTCCGAAAACTATGTCAAATTCGCACGTTTTAAACGGCGGTGCAAGTTTGTTTTTTGCGACCTTTACTTTTGTTCTGTTGCCGATTTGGTCGCCGCCCTGTTTAAGCGCGTCGCTTGCGCCTTTTCTGATGTCAAGTCTTATAGAAGAATAGAACTTCAATGCGCGTCCGCCTGTCGTTGTTTCGGGATTTCCGTAAGAAATTCCAATTTTCTCACGAAGCTGGTTGGTGAAAATGATTATGCAATTAGCCTTGCTGCTGATTGCAGTAAGCTTTCTCAACGCCTGTGACATTAGCCTTGCGTGAAGTCCGACGTGAGCGCCGCCCATGTCTCCTTCTATTTCCGAGCGAGGCGTTAGTGCTGCGACAGAGTCAATTACTATGATGTCAACCGCGTGCGAACGGACGAGCTGTTCGGCAATGTCAAGCGCTTGCTCGCCGTCATCGGGTTGTGAAATGTAAAGTTCTTCAATATTTACGCCGAGTTTTTTTGCGTAAACGGGGTCGAGCGCGTGTTCAGCGTCAATAAACGCCGCAATTCCTCCGAATTTTTGAACACCCGCAATTATATGAAGAGTAACAGTCGTTTTACCCGACGATTCGGGACCGTAAATCTCGATTATTCTTCCGCGCGGTATTCCGCCGATTCCGAGCGCCACATCAAGGCTCAGCGAACCCGTCGGAACAACATCAAGCGAAGTGTTTTCGCTTTTGTCGCCGAGTTTCATAATCGAGCCTTTCCCGAAATGCTTTTCAATGTCTGCTATCGCCGTTGATAACGCCTTTAATCTTTCATCTGTTTTTGAATCATTATCCGCCAATTTTTGTTCCTCCTTGGAATTTTTGTTCTTTCACCTTATACAGTCTTAACGGTTATGCTGTCGGAAGCAAGTTGGTCGGCTATTGCCGTCAAGGTGATTTCCCCGACATCTTCCGATTTCACAACCGCCATCATTTTTCCATCATGTGTTTTTCTAAAGTTTCCAATATACATTTCTTCGGTTTTGGGATTTCCCGAGCCGACCGCAAGAATCTTGCCTGCTCCTGTGACGCTTAAAAACAGCGTTCTGTCGGCGCTTACGACGATTCCACCGTCCGAATCCGTGATTTCCGCAGTTATATAGCACAAATCACCATCTGCATCTATTTCGTTTCTGTCAGCAGAAAGCTTGATTTTCACCGCTTTGCCCGGTGTTTTTAACATTCTTTCGTTTCCGTCGCTGTCAACCGCTTTTAATTCGCCCGATTCATATTGAACGGAAAATTCGGCTCTCAATTTTTCAACGGTTTTGCTTCCCAACGATTTACCGTTTAAAAACAGCTCGACACTTTCGGCGGAGGTATAAACATCAATTGTCAACGGTGCGGCGGCTTCGGCAAAATCCCAGCCTGCTATGCCGTCGTTCCAACCCCAATAGGACACAATTTCGGTTTTCCATTCGGGATTTACAGGTCGCCGAACAAATATGTAAGGACCTTTGTCAACGCCCCACAAAATGTCGCGGTAATGCGACTGAGGGCGCTTAAATCCGCAAAGGTCAAAGTCGCCGCAATTCGCTTGATTCCACGGATAATTCGCCATAAGCTGATCCTTGTCGGCGGACTCCTCTTCATAGGAAACTCTGCCTAAGCCCGGTTCGCCTAAATAGTCAATGGAAGTCCAAACAAAATCGCCGACAACATAGGGAAGTCTTTCGGTCATTTCCCATGTGTCAAATATATCTTTCGGAACGGTTTCAGTCCCGATTATGACCCGATCAGGGAACAATTCGTGGTCGGCTTCGTAGCGGTAATGCGAATAATTATATCCCGCTATTTCAAGCGGCGCAAATGTTCCGTCAATTTTTCTCCAGTTCACGTTCGCGTCGGTGGCAGGCGGCATTGCCGCAAGCGTAACCGGGCGGTCGTCGTGAAGTCTTACGCGGTTGTATAGTCTGCGCGAGGTTTCATAAGCGCCGCTCAAGCCCGACTGTTCAAAGATTTCGTTTCCTATGCTCCAAATGCAAACTGACGGGTGATTTCTGTCTCTCAAAACCATGCTGTCAATGTCACGCTCGCACCAATCGTCAAACACAACATGGTAATCATATTGTGTTTTTCCCATTTTCCAGCAATCGAACGCCTCGTCAATCACAATCATTCCGAGCCTGTCGCAAGTGTCAAGAAAATGCGGCGACGGCGGGTTATGCGCGCAGCGAACGGCATTAAATCCACTTTTTTTCATCAACTCAATCTTGCGTTCTTCACTTCGTTTATACGAAGCCGCGCCCAAAAGCCCGTTGTCGTGGTGAACACAGCCGCCTTTTAATTTAACTGATTTACCGTTTATAACAAATCCTTCTTCAGCGTTTACATAAATCGTACGAATTCCGAAATTCACTGCCGATTCGTCAAGCAAAATGTCTTTGTCGTAAAGCTCAACTTTCAACTCATATAAATTCGGCATGTCAACATCCCAAAGTTCAGCGTTTTTTATTGCGAACTCACATTTAAACACCGATTCATTCGTTTGTTTTTCTTTTTTCGAAACAATTTTATTTCCGTGTTTATCACAGACCGAATAAACTGCATCAAGCCCGCTCGCTTTCTGTGATAAATTCACTTCAAGGTGCATAAACGCAGTCGAACCCTCGACCTTTTCCGTTTTTATATATACGCCGTTATAATCGATATGTGTCGGGTTTTCAACAAACAGCCATGCGTTTCTGTAAATTCCCGAGCCTGTATACCAGCGGCTGTTCGGAACGGTTGTGTTGTCAACCCTCACGCACAGCAAATTGCTCTCGCCGAATTTCACAAATGGCGTCAAATCGCATATAAAACTTGTATATCCATAAGGATGTCGAAGCAAGACATTGTCATTAAGTTTAATTTCCGCATTCATGTAAACGCCCTCAAACTCAACATAGACCTTTTTTCCGCTGTCTTTTTCGGAAACAGTAAACTCTTTTTTATAGCTACCCTCTCTGCCCGAAAAAAAGCCGATTCCCGGGGGATTGCTTTTGTCTAACGGCATTTCCACCATATAATCATGCGGCAAATCGACCTTTCTGAAATCGGCAGGGGAAAATCGTCCGCCGTCATATTTCGAATCAACGCTGAAAAGCCATTCTTTGTTGAAATTAATTTTTTTCATAACCACCCTCCCTGAATTTCTTTGTCTTGTTGCTAACTCTATCATAAATTTTGAGAAATGGCAATCTGTTTTCACGAATTGTACCACTTATAGTCGTTTTCCTGTTATAACAAAACCTCTACCGAAAAACAATTTTTGGCTATACTTCAATTTTCCTTTTTAAATATTTTTTCATTTTCATAAAAACGTCGTTATAATCAAGCGGTTTTCCGATATGGTCGTTCATGCCGACCGAAAGGCAATGCTCAATATCCTCCTTGAAAACGTTCGCAGTCATTGCCACAATGGGAATTTCTCTCGCACGCTTGTGCTCAAGTGCGCGTATTCTTGAAGCAGCGGTAATTCCATCCATTTTAGGCATTTGCATATCCATGAAAATCATGTCAAACCTTTCCGGATTTTCAGAAAACATCTCCAGCGCGATTGCGCCGTCTTCAGCACAAGTGATTACAACACCGGTAGGTTCAAGCAGTGCAAGCACAATTTCACGGTTTATTTCGTTATCTTCTGCCAACAAAATGTGATAATCCTTGCAATCAGGAGCATTATGAACCGGTAAAGCTTTTATTCGCTTTTCTATCCGGAGGCATTCGCTGATTGTGTCAAAAACAGCCGACGCAAACAACGGTTTTTGCACAAATTTATCTACACCGACCTCTCGAGCTTCTTTCTCAATTTCTATCCATTCGACAGAGGACATCATAACAACGGCAGTATCGTCCTCTGCTTCTTGACGAATTTTTCGCACAAGACTAATACCATCCAACCCCTGCATTTTCCAGTCAATGAAAAAAACGTTATAATATCCGGCAGTTTTTAACATTCCAAAGGCTTCTGCACCATTGCAAGCCACATCACAATGGAAATCATAGCGGCGGGCAAGGTTGGCAAAATAGTCGCGGACAACAATATCATCGTCAACCACCAAGATGCGAAAGTCGTCACATTTTGCGTCGTTAAACAGAGCCTCTTTATCTTCCGAATATTCTGTGCGGTTGGCGATAAATTCAAATGCGAACTTTGAGCCTTTCCCTTCCTCGGATTCTATCCAGATACGACCATGCATAGCTTCAACAATTTTTTTGGAAATAGCAAGTCCAAGTCCCGTGCCGCCGAATTTTCGCGAGGTGCTGGCGTCGGCCTGTGTAAAGGATGAAAAGAGCTTTTTTTGCTGCTCCGGCGAAATACCAACGCCGCTGTCAGTGACAGCGAAATATATACGCAAGGTGTTTTCATCTTCGCTGAGCAAACGCACATCAATATCAATATTCCCGCCCTCGGAAGTGAATTTAACTGCATTTGAAAGCAAATTAGTTATAACTTGCGCCAAACGCTGGTCGTCAGATATAAGAAATAACGGTAAGTTCGGATCAAGGTTAACAGTTAGATGCTGCTTTTTTTCATTTATGCGGAAGTTAATTATGCTGACTACCCGAAGAAGCATTTTTTCAAAATTAAATTTGGCAACAGAAATTTCGAATTTACCGGCACCAATCTTTGACATGTCCAAAACATCGTTAATTATGCCAAGCAGATGATTAGAAGCGTCATTGATTTTATTTAAGCAATAATCAACCCTGTCAGTGTCGCCGCTCGACATGGCAATATTTGTCATGCCGATAATAGCATTCATGGGCGTGCGTATTTCATGTGACATGTTGGAAAGAAAATCACTTTTGGCGCTGTTTGCTATTTTCGCTTCTTCATATGCTGCTTGCAATTTTTCGCGGCTTCGTTGATCTTGTTCACGTTTCATCGTCATAATTTGTGATATTTCGTTTATTGAGGTTTTGATTTCCATAAAATCGCCAGGATACTCCGAGTCTATTCGGGCTGTATTGTCATCATTGGCAATAGCTGCAAGCTTTTCTGATATTTCGCGGATATATATATTAATTTTTGCTTTGGTTTTCTGCATGGAGTCTATCAGCATACCCATTTCCGAGGTATCGGGCGATGTGTCAAACGGTGAACGCAAGTTTCCGATCTCAATTTCGTGCATCTCGTCACGCACTTTTATAAGTGGCCGAATAATCTTTTTTTGAGTGATAATTGTCGAAATCACCTGTATGAAAGCGGTAATAAATAAACAAATATAACTGATTATTGTCCATATGCGCACAATACGAAACTCAGCAATTATTTGGAGTTCAGTGCGGCGATTCAACATTTCGTTGAACTCTGTCTGCTTCGCACGGATATCTGCAATCCAATCCTCATATGAATCGCCATACACAGCTTCGAGCGCACCTGAAACATCATTGTCAGCAACCAAATTCATGGCTTCTTTTTCGAGCGGAACGAGATCATTCGAAAGTTTGAGCATCTCGTGAATCAAAGTCTGTTCCTGTTCGGTTAGACCCAGTTTTCTCATAGTTTCTATGGCGATGTCACGATTTTTTGCAACATCCACTTCGTTCATATAGTTATTAAAATGTATTCTGTCTCCGGTGGCAGCATAGGCTCTCACCTCATTTGTCAGGTAGGCGGATCCTTCCATAAAGCGTTTGGCATTGTTAAATAAATCATAGCGATTTTGATTTGCCGCGTCCAAATTCCGATTTGATTGCACAATAAAATAAAATGCGAAAATACTTAGTATAATCAGCAGGATCGAAGTCGCGTTTAAAGCAAATGTTAACGTTGATTGTTTTATCGCTTTTTTCATTTTTACAACTCCTTGCTTATGTAATTGGGTTAGGCATATTATAAAAATTTTATTAATGATAAGAATAAATTTTTCATTTGTTACTTTGCAAATTCTAATTTATCATTCGCTTCCACGGCCTGCGCCACTCTTTTGCAACACTCTTTCTTCATTCATCTCAGCCCACCAAAACTCACACCCATCTACACATCACTATTCCTGCCGAATTCACTTACCCTCTCTGGGCTTCCCTGTCAAAACATGGCGATTTTTGACTATATAATCAAGCGCCGAAATGATTGTCAGCAACGCCGACAGATACATCAAAAGCTCGCAAAACAGCCCGAAAACGTCGCCGATATTTCCAAACGGCGCAAGTGCCGTTGTCTCATTCAATTTAAACAATATGAGTATAATCATCATTATTTGTGTGACCGTTTTCATTTTGCCCCATTTGCTCGCCGCCAAAACAATGTTTTGGTCGGACGCAATCAACCTCAGCCCCGAAATGATAAATTCGCGGCTGATAATCAGAATTACAACCCAAGCAGGCAAAAGTTTCAGCTCGACCATTGCCACAATTGCCGCGCACACAAGCAGTTTGTCGGCAATCGGATCCATAAATATTCCGAAATTCGTCACCAACTTGTATTTTCTCGCGAGATAGCCGTCGAGGAAATCCGTCAGCGACGCGGCAGCAAATACGCCTATCGCCATATATCTGGCAAGCTCTGCACTCAGCGTGTTTCCGAAGTCAACCAACAGAAGCACGACAAACACCGGTATTAAAATTATCCTTAAAATCGTAAGCCTATTCGGTAAATTCATTAATAACATCTCCAATCAAGTCATATTCATAACAATCCCCGACCATCACTCTGACGATTGCTCCGTTTGCGAGTTCTTTGCCCGAACGAACTAAAACCACGCCGTCAACGTCGGGGCAATCGGCTTGTGTTCGCCCTATATAAACGCCTTTTTCGTATATGTTGTCTATAATAACTTCCACTTCCTTGCCCACACGCTCTCGGCATTTTTCCGACGAAATCGCTTGCTGTGCTTCCATTATTTTTCCCATTCGTTTTCTCTTTACCTTTTCGGGCAAATGTCCCTGCATCAAATCGGCAGGCGTCCCCTCTTCTCTTGAATAAGCGAACGCTCCTAATTTTTCAAATCTCATTTCGTTTACGAATCCAAGCAGGTTATTAAATTCCTCCTCCGTTTCGCCCGGAAAGCCTGTGATAATCGTAGTGCGAACGGCTATCTCCGGTATTTTCTTCCTCAATTCGCCGATTACGCTTCGCAATTCGGCGTTTGTTCCCCGTCTGCCCATTCTTTTAAGCACGTTGTCATCAGAATGTTGAATCGGCATATCAATATATTTGCAAATTTTTTCATTTTCGGCAATTTCATTGATAAGCTCATCGTAAATATGTTCGGGATAGCAATAAAGCACGCGAATCCACTCTATTCCCTCAATTTCCGAAAATTTTCTCAAAAGCGAGTGCAGCTTTGGCTCACCGTATAAATCCACGCCGTAAATCGATGTGTCCTGCGCTATGACAATCAGTTCTTTAATTCCTCGCGCCGCCAGCGTTTTTGCTTCTTCGGTTATTGCTTCAATCTCTCTGCTTTTCAATTTGCCTCGAATCGACGGAATCGCGCAATAGGTGCAGTGATTGTCGCAGCCCTCGGCGATTTTTATGTAAGCGTAGTGAGACGGCGTGCTGACCATGCGATTTTTCATCATTTCCTCAGGCACACAACCAAAAGCTTCCGAAAATTTGCTGACCCTTGCGCCGTCTGAAATGTAAATATCGTTTATTATAGAAACGATATTCTCATATTCTCCTGTTCCGATTACGGCGGCAACATCGGGAAATTTTTCGTAAATTTCTTCCTTGTAACGCTCCGCCATACACCCGGCAACTATGACCTTCGCATCCTTGTTCTTTTCGGAAAACATATTTTCTATAGCTTCGGTACTTTCTTCAACCGCCGCTTTAATAAAGCCGCAGGTGTTTATTATTACGATGTCGGCGGTCGATTCGTCAACGATAATGTCCGCACCCGCATCTCGCAAAAGCCCAAGCATTACCTCGCTGTCTATCAAATTTTTGTCGCAGCCGAGCGAAACGAGCGCTATTTTCTTGTTTGTTAAGTTCATTTTCAATCCTCATTCTTTAAAGTATCTAAAGGCTGCCTCGTGCCCTTAAGTTGAAAGTGCCTATTCGGATAATTATTTCTTTTTTAAGAACATCCACCATTGAGATTCAAATCCCTCAAAAAAAATTTCCTCACCCAAACCGGCATCAGTAATCCATTTTCGAGTTATCGGCAGATAATTCTCTAATAAATCGGGGTTCATTCCAACATTCAAACTATATTGAAACTGAAATTGGTTTACAATTATAAATGAATCTTGTTTAAGCACATCTAAACAAGATGATATAATCTTTAGAAATTCACTTTTTACACTTGATTCTAACGTTTTATTCAAATATTCTCGATTAACGGTTTCTACCATTTCAGGCAATATATCCAGCCAGTCAGTGTTGATTGTATCGACGCCGTCTCTCTCTACAAGTAAAGCCTCAATAATATCATTAAAGCTATGCTCGAATACTACAACATCAATTTTTTCTGTTCCTATGTAATCTTCTATTTTTTGAGCTGCATCTTCTATGATATCAATTTTTATTGGCAGCTGTTTAGTTCTTCTTTTAAATTCATCAGTAAGCCCTTTATTCAGATTTACAGTTGTATAAACGGTATCCTTATGACAATACAATCTTGCTACTGTTTGCGGAACAATATCGTTTGCACCGGAAGCAATTTCAAGTAAACATAACGAAATTTTATTTGTTACTGCTTTTAATGCCTCAGACCATTTTGTTTTAGAGTACCATATACCTACCGGATTATCAAATTCTACAGGCTTTTCAAGCAAATCTTTCAAAAATTCTATTCTTTCAATTTCTGTAAAATTATTCCATATATTTTTTTCATCATCGGATAAAACATCAACTGCGTTTTCTGCTTTCAACTTTAAAATGCTCTTTTGTAAATCGTCCATCGGTTTCATCATTTCTAACTCCTTCGCATTATATAAAGAACAAAATAACTTCCGCGAATTAAAAAACATTTTCAGCGGTCAAAGGTCTAATCGTCATATAAATTTTTGTCGAAGCCGAGTGAAACAAGCGCGACTTTCTTATTTTTAAATTTATGTTAGTCTCTCCATATATCCTACCACAAACGGCAAACCGTCAATATTTTTTGTTCCGGTGTGAATAAATCCGTTCTTTACATACCAATCTTTTAAAACCGTATTTTCTTCAACAATGGAAATAATTATTTTATTTCCGCTAAATTCCTTAACCTTTTCCCTACAGAAATTTATTAATGCTGTTCCATAAGAAAAATGACGATATGCGGGCAAAACCGAAAGCGTACTCATTTCGAAAACGCTTTCATCACTATTAGTAAGAGCCACGCACCCAATCATTCTCTCATCAACGAAAACACCGAAAGGACAACAATTTTCATTCTCAAATTTGCTTTCAAGCCGTTCGTCTGTAATAAATCCGATGTAACCGTGGCAATTTTCTTTCGTAAATCCAAATTCCTGCGCCACAGTCGCAAAACTTTGACGGATAACCTCCGCAAATTCAAAAACATTTTCAACGGTCAAGGGTTTAATCGTCATATTGAAATCCACCAATGAACGCCAAATTTATCTGTCAAGCTAAAACTGTAAACAGTGCCGGTATCATCCCAATGGGCTATGCTCGGTCCGTCCATATTTTCATCCAAACGCGCTTCTTTGCTGAGCACCTTATACGCATGGTCAACTGCTTCTCTCGCTCCCAATCCCCAAACATTGAAAAACATAACCGATTTTTTATCATCCGCAATTTTTTTGCTGTGGCGATTTGTCGAATCTTCGGCAACGGCGATTATCGGATTATCACCGTCTATCAAATCAGCGTGCTCAAGCGTGCCGTCCTCATTCAAAAAATACATTCCTGTTTCCAATCTCAACGCGTTTTTATATAGTTCAAACGCTTCAACCGACCCTTTAACGTAAATTTGTCCACATGTTTTCATCAATTATCCCCCTCTATGTTTATTTTCTAATCATCGAACAAAAACAGCCCGTTCCGCCGAAATCACCGTCTGTTCAATAAGTTTAATTATTGTAACAGGGCCGACTCCACCCGGAACGGGTGTATATGCGCTCGAAATCGGCTCACAATTTTCAAGGTCAACATCGCCGACATTTCCCTCATTATAGCCCGCATCAACGATAACAACGTCGGGTTTAAGCCACTCGGCTTTTACAAACAGAGGTCTTCCGACGGCAGCGACCACTATGTCGGCGGTTTTCACTATGTCTGGCAGATTTTTTGTTCTCGAATGGCAAATCGTGACCGTCGCATCGGCGTTTAATAAAAGCATTGCAACAGGTTTTCCCAAAATCGGGCTTCTTCCAATTACTACGGCGTTTTTGCCCGAAATTTCTATGTTATATCTTTCAAGCAACGACATAATCGCATAGGGTGTCGCCGGTTTAAAGCTTTCAATCCCCATTGTCATTGCGCCGAAGCTGGAAACGTTTACGCCGTCAACATCTTTTTCAAACGCAATCGTGTTGAAGCATTTCTGCTCGTCAATGTGAGCGGGAACGGGATGCTGCAAGAGTATTCCCGCGACTTGTTTATCCTCATTTAATCTTTTTATTTCATTGACGACATCCTCAGTCGTTGAAGTTTCCGCCATTTCAATTTTCAAAGGCTGAACGCCGACACGAACGCAGGCGTTTCCTTTCATTTTCACATATGTTATGCTCGGTCCGAAATCGCCAACGAGAATCGTCGCCAAAATCGGCGCTGCTCCTGTTTTTTCAACAATTTTCGCGACTCGTTCTTTAAGACTTTCCTGAACTTCCTTTGCGAGAATCTTCCCGTCAATAATCAATGGTTCCATTGTATTTCCCCCTAAAATTCAAATTTAAGGCTACATCTAAAAAAGCGGTTCAACAACGAGTTTTTAGACGTGCCCTTAAAACAGCCCTGAAATGTTCCCATCGGCATCAACATCAATATTAACCGCCGCGGGAATTTTCGGCAATCCCGGCATCGTCATTATGTCGCCCGTAAGCGCCACGATAAACCCTGCTCCCGCCGATATTCTAAGTTCTTTAACCGTGATTGCGAAACCTTCGGGACAACCCAAAAGTGCGGGATTGTCCGAAAGTGAATATTGTGTTTTCGCCATGCAAATCGGCAGTTCGGCAAATCCAAGCTTATTTATTCTGTTAAGCTGAACCCTCGTTTCATCGGCGAAAACGACCTCCGAAGCGCCATAAATTTCGTTGCAAATCGTCTTTATTTTGTCTTTCACTCCGTCTTTTTCATCATAAAGCGGCGCATATTCCGACTTTTTGGTTTCCAAAACGCCGATAACTTTTTCTCCCAATGCCTTTCCGCCCTCGCCGCCCTTGGCAAAAACTTCGCTCAAGGCAAACTCTGCACCCATTGCTTCACATTCGTTCTTGACGACCGCTATTTCGTTTTCGCTGTCGGTTGCGAAAGAATTGAGCGTTACAACCACGGGAACACCGAACTTGCCGAGGTTTGAAATGTGCTTACGCAAATTGCAAACGCCGTCTTTCACCGCTTCGACATTTTCCGCGTTTAAATCTTCTTTTTTAACGCCGCCGTTATATTTCAGCGCGCGAATCGTCGCCACAAGCACGACCGCATCAGGTTTTAATCCCGCCTTTCGGCATTTTATGTCGAAAAATTTCTCTGCACCCAAATCTGCGCCGAAGCCCGCTTCTGTTACGCATACGTCAGAAATTTTCAATGCAAGCTTTGTCGCTCTGACGCTGTTGCAGCCATGCGCAATATTCGCGAACGGTCCGCCGTGGATTATCGCGGGCGTATGCTCAAGCGTTTGAACCAAATTCGGTTTTACTGCATCTTTCAGCAATGCCGCCATTGCACCGTTTGCGCCTATGTCAGCCGCCGTGACGGGTTCGTTTGCGTATGTATAACCGATTATAATCTTTCCGAGCCGTTCTTTCATGTCGGAAAGCCCCTCGCACAGGCAAAGAATCGCCATAATTTCCGAGGCGACTGTTATAATAAATCCGTCCTCGCGCGGAACGCCATCAGTTCTGCCGCCGAGCCCGACTATGACGTTTCTCAACGCTCGGTCGTTCATGTCAACGGCACGTTTCCAAACTATTCGCCGAGGGTCGATGTTTGCTGTATTTCCCTGTTGAATGTGGTTATCCAGCATCGCCGAAAGCAAGTTGTTAGCGCAGGTTATAGCGTGAAAATCGCCCGTGAAATGAAGATTTATATCCTCCATCGGAACAACCTGCGCGAATCCCCCGCCCGCGGCGCCGCCTTTTACGCCCATGCAAGGTCCTAAGGACGGTTCTCTCAACGCTACGCACGATTTTTTGCCGAGTTTGTTAAGCGCCTGTGACAACCCTATCGTCGTCGTCGTTTTTCCCTCGCCCGCAGGGGTCGGGTTGATTGCCGTTACGAGAACCAGCTTGCCGTTGGGCTTATCTTTCAGCTTTTGATAAAGTTCATCGCTGATTTTCGCTTTATATTTTCCGTAAAATTCCAAGTCATCACTCGATATTCCAACCTTTGCCGCAACCTCTTCTATCGGTTGAATATCGTTTTCTCTTGCGATTTCAATGTCTGATTTCATTGTGCTTCCTCCGATTGTATTATACTCTTCTCGATCTAATCTCGTCCCACTCCAACGGTGTGAGTAAAACCTTTCTCGGCTTAACACCGTCCTCAGGTCCGACAATGCCGCTTTTTTCCAGACTTTCCATTAACCTTGCCGCGCGGTTATAACCGATTCTGAACCGCCGTTGAAGCATCGACACGCTGGCTTTTTCGCGTTCCATAAGAAATTCAACCGCTTCGTCGAAAAATTCATCGGCATCCTCAAGGTTTTCTTCCAGCTTAATGTTCGAGGTGATTGCTTCTTCCATGTCCGGGTCATATTCAATTGGGCAATCTTTTTTGATGAAATTCACTATGTCTTCAACTTCTTTATCGGAAATAAACGCACCCTGAATACGCTGCGGCTTGTTAGTTCCCATTGGGCTGAAAAGCATGTCGCCTTTTCCGAGCAGTTTTTCCGCGCCGTTCATGTCGAGAATCGTGCGCGAGTCAATTCCCGACGTTACAGCGAAGGCAAGCCTTGAGGGCACGTTTGTTTTAATCAACCCGGTAATTACATCAACCGACGGGCGCTGTGTCGCTATAATCAAGTGAATTCCCGCTGCTCTCGCCTTTTGCGCAATTCGGCAGATTGCCGTTTCAACATCCGCTTTGGCGGTCATCATCAAATCTGCAAGCTCGTCTATTATAATAACTATGCGAGGTTCGGGTTTTTCGCCTTTTTTCAACACAAACTCGTTATACCCTTTCAAATCACGCGTGAAAGTTTCCGCGAACAAATTATAACGCCGCTGCATTTCGCAAACCGCCCAATTCAGCGCATTCGCCGCTTTTTTGGGGTCTGTCACAACAGGGATTACCATATGCGGAATTCCGTTGTAGACATTCAGCTCGACAACCTTGGGGTCAATCATAATCAATTTGACCTCCTCGGGTCGTGCCTTATATAAAATGCTTGTAATTATCGTATTTATACAAACGCTCTTACCCGAGCCTGTCGAACCTGCGATGAGCAAGTGAGGCATTTTTGCAATATCGTCAACCACTACCCTGCCTGTTATGTCCTTTCCGACAGTAAACGCGAGCTTTGACGGATGCTTTTGAAACGCTTCATCTTCAATGATTTCACGGACGAAAACCGCTTGAATTTCTTTGTTCGGAATTTCGATTCCGACCACCGATTTCCCAGGAACAGGTGCTTCAATTCTAATTCCTTCGGCGGCAAGATTAAGCGCCAAATCGTCAGCAAGCTTTGAAATTTGATGAACCTTAACACCGACACCCGGCGCAAGCTCATAGCGCGTGACGGCGGGACCTTTGCAAACCTCGACCACGCGCGCCGTTACGTTAAAGCTTTTAAGTGTTTCCTCAAGCTTACGCGTGTTTTCTATAATCTGCGCCTTTGAGCTTAATGATGCAGAAAAAGTATTTTCCTTGAGCAGCTCAATCGACGGCGGCTGATATTCGGTTTCATTGTCTTCATTCTCCGACAAGCTTTCGTATATTTCACTTATAATTTCCTTTTCTTCCGCTTTTTTCGGTTTCTGTGCAGGAACTTCAATCTCTCCTACAAGTCCTTTTATTTCAAAACCCATGCTAAATTCTTCCGAAACATCAACATCAAACGGCGGTTCATCGTTTTCTTTTTCAATGACCGACTCATTCCTCTTCTTCTTAGATGAAATAAAATCAGGTGCGTTTAAATATGGGTCTTTTTTGTCTTTCGCCCGACTGATATCTTCATCTATTAAATTAATTTTACCTTCCCTGTTTTTATGGTCACGACTTCCTACAATGTGGTCAAAACTTTTCGGGTCGCGTTTTGTCGTCACCGTTCCGTCGATAATAATCAATTCCGAATTGTTTTCAATTTCTTCATAAGGATCTTCGTAATATTCCTCATAGTCGTCGGGTTTCCTCTCATTTCTTCCTGTTTTGATTTTCTTGCCTTCGTTTTTGGCTTTTTCCGCCGCCCATATAATAAATTTAAATAGCGATTTTTCCGAAATCAGAATTAAAAGAACTACACCACCTGTTATGAAAAGTATATATGCCCCTATTTTGCTCAAAAGCTTTGCCAAAACATTTCCGAAGATTGCACCGACAACACCGCCGCTTGACGAAATCTCGCTCAACACAAATATATCTGGATAAACCCATTCGCCGTCAACGTTTTTGGTTATCGCCAAAATGTTGGCGTAGCTGATTACGATTATAAACAACGCCCCTATCATTATTAGCTTTGACAGGCTTATGTATTTTTGTTTGCCGAAAATAATAACGAGACTTGCCGCGATTATCAGAAATGGAAAAATGTATGCGCCGATTCCGAACGCCCCCGTCAGAAAGGTGTTAATAAATCCGCCGAACACACCCATTCCCGACGGCACGACCAAACTCAAAACAAGCAAAATCGCCGCCGCTATAAGTATTATGCTTATGATTTCGGCTTTTAGCGATGTTTCGGCTTCTGTTTGTTCATCTCGGGCAGGAATATTCCTCGTTCGCCCGTTGTTTTTATTATTTGGCTTTTTCCTTGCCTTTTTATATGCCATTTATCATTAACCCACTTTCTTCTTTCATATCATTAAAATATTATACCGAAAACAACAAATAAAATCAAATGAATTTTTGCTTTCAACATAAAACCGACCTGCCCCAACTCTTCGAGTAAACGAAAGCTGTTTTAGGGCAGGTCGGTTTATGTTAATTTTTGGCAATCAATAGTCATAGCGTTTTTAGTTGAAAAAGGTCTTTAAACGAGACGAAATAGCGCGTGGTTTAGGTAAACACGTCCCCCCGACTGGGCAGGCTTTGCCTGCCGACGAGGGCACATTTCGGTGAAGATTAAATGTTTTCAACTTAAACGACTATAATTCAAGCGCTTACCTTAATAAATATTTCCTTCAATAAATCTGCAAATCACCGCCGCCGCTTCGGCTCGTGTCATTGAATTACGGGGTTTGAATTCACCTGCGGAAGCGCCTTCGGCGTTAGGATAGCCATTGACTATTTCTGCTTTACAGAACGCTTGAATGGCTTCCCTTGCGTAATCTGCTATGTCGGCTTCATCGGCAAATTCGGCATAATCGCGCCGATTCGGCAATGTTTTTTCTGTAAACACAGCATAATTCATGAATATAGTAAGAAAATCTTGCCTTGAAACTTCATTCTTCGGACCGAAGTTTCCGTCGCCGTAGCCTAAAATTAATCAGAATCGGACCGAAAGAATATTTGACAGCGGCGAAACTTGAACAGTCAACACGACTTTTGAAACTGAATTATTCCGTTCAGTCCGTGTCGGATATGCTTGGTTACAGCGATTATTCAAATTTTTCAAAGGCATTTTATAATAAATACGGGTTATATCCCACTCAATATTTGAAGAATGAATCTGAATGATTAACACAATTTTTTATTTAACGCCTTGAAAGGGTTTCTTTAGTGTGTTATAATATTAACATTGTAAAAATCAGGAGGGTACCATGAAAAAATCATTCAAAATAGGCGTTTTACCCGGAGATTATATCGGACCTGAGATTGTCGCCGAGGCGGTTAAGGTTCTTGACTCCGCCGCAAAGAAATTCGGCTATGAATTTGAATATTCACATTTAGAAATAAGCGGCGAGGCATATGACAAATACGGCGAGCATTTGCCGCAGATTACTATAGACAAAGCAAAGCAATGCGACGCGCTTCTGAAAGGTCCTTTCGGCGGTCCGCCCGAACTTTTAAACGACCCGAAATGGGCAGACGTTGAGAAAAACGCTATTCTTCCGCTCAGAAGCATTTTCGATTTCTACACGAATTTGCGCGAGGTGAAGGTGTATGATTCTCTTATAAATCTTTCGCCGTTGAAAAAACCATATGTCGAGGGCGTAAACATTTTGATTGTGCGCGAACTTGTTTCGGGAATCTATTTCGGCGAAAAGGGCGAAGATATCACTAACGGCGAACGCCGTTTTTATGATATTGAATCCTATACCGAAAGTGAAATTCGCCGAATTGCAATCAAGGCGTTTGAGCTTGCAGGCGAAAGACGCAAAAAGGTGACGCTTGTCGCTAAGTCAAACGTTTTAAAATCAAGTGTTTTGTGGCGTGAGGTCGTTGATGACGTGTGCAAGGATTTTCCCGACATCGAGCTTGACTATATGCACGTTGACAACGCGGCAATGCAGCTTATTCTCAACCCCGGTCAGTTTGACGTGCTTTTGACAAGCAATATGTTCGGCGACATTCTTTCCGACGAAGCTTCGGTTTTGTCGGGTTCAATAGGGCTTTTCCCGTCCGTCAGCCTTAACGGTACGAACTTTGCTCTTTACGAGCCGATTCACGGTTCGGCGCCGTCGATAGCAGGGCAAAACATTGCAAACCCGATGAGCGCAATCATGTGTTTGCCACTGATGTTTAAATATTCATTCAACGACGATAACGCCGCAAAGGGTATTGAAAAGGCTATTTTGAAATTCTTTGCCGATGGTTACAGAACTAAAGACTTGTTCAGAGAGGGCGACGACCCTGCTAAGCTTGTCGGAACGAAAGAAACAGGCGACTTGGTCGCCGATTTTATATAAGAGGACTATTTAATTATGGAACTTACCAAACTCGAAGCGGCGGCCGAAGCCGTTCTGTTCGCGGCAGGAGAACCTGTCGCGCCGTTGTCATTGGCGGCGGCAATCGGGCAGGACGAG
>JGI994J12354_10001251_pt1 | contig 25740 bp, 23 predicted proteins | sample IntmicLarv3ML3BL_FD_12354 | JGI IMG/M metagenome (IMG submission 12354)
ACACAGGGGATGAATTTTCCCCGCCGCTATTCGAAGGCGCATTGTCCGTTTTGTTAACGGACACAATTACAATGCATACCGCTGCAATCACCACAGCCGCTATGACTAGTCCGACAATTAATTTACCCTTCATTGTGCTCCCATCGTACATTTGTGTATTGAAATATAAACATAGTGATGTAAAAATCGAATAATAATAGATAGAACAAGCCAAAATCTGATAATGAAAAATGCGATCAAATATTGTTTTTGCATATAGAAGACATATCTACACTAAAATGACAATCGAAATTTAAAAAATGGAAAGATTCTGTGTAAGAAAAAATTGGCCAGCAGGATATTTTCTTGAAAAATTGGTTGGAAAACAGTCAATTCTTCATAAAACTTTTTAAATAACCCCGCAATATGGTATTGTAAGGGAGAACATCAGTTTTCCTGTTCACTGATTCACTATCACAAAAAATTCCTTCACAAAATCGTGAAGAAGTTCGGGATCGTGCCTCGCGGAAGCGATTTGAAGGCTCAAAATAAACGGTCAAAGAGATGGGTAATATTAGACAAGCGGTCGCAGGATCATACATGGTCCCGACACACTCAGCAGTAGAGCAGGTAATATGATTTTTCTCTCCTACCCAGGAGGGTTTGGGATGAATATAGATCCAAATGCAACAAAGTACATGATAAAAGCGAAGATCACTGCAGACGGCGTGGTAGAAAAGCCGGATGTCGTCGGAGCGGTCTTCGGACAAACAGAAGGTCTCCTCGGAGAGGACTTAGACCTCAGAGATCTTCAGAAAACAGGAAGGATAGGAAGGATAGAAGCGGAAGTAACGTCGAAAGGCGGAAAATCCGAAGGGATAATCTACGTCGCATCCAGTTTAGATCAGGTCGAGACCGCGGTCTTGGCATCCGCATTGGAAACAGTGGACCGCGTCGGTCCGTGTAAAGCAAGCATCAGGGTGCTCGGCATCGAGGATGTTCGCATCGTGAAGAGGGAGAAGGTCGTGGAACGTGCCAAGGAACTCCTCAACGATATGATGAACCAATCGAAAGGTTCCGGTGCGGACATCACTCAGAGCATAAGACAGAGCATACAGGTGGAGGAGATAACCTCCTTCGGAAAGGACAGGTGCCCCGCGGGTCCCGGTGTGAAAGATTCCGAGTCGATAATCATAGTCGAGGGCAGGTCTGACGTCATCAACCTTCTCAAGGCAGGTATAAAGAACGCGATAGCAGTAGAAGGGACGAACATTCCCAAGACTGTGCAGGACCTTTCCAAGGAAAGGGTTGCGACAGCGTTCGTTGACGGTGACAGAGGAGGGGAATTGATCCTCAAAGAGCTTTTCCAGACATCTGAGATTGATTTCGTTGCCAGGGCTCCCCGTGCACACGAGGTAGAGGAACTCACCGGAAAACAGATAGTCAAATGTCTCCGCAACAAGGTACCCGGCGATCAATACATGGAGATGAACGGACTTCATTTCTCCAACGACAAAGAAGCAGAACCTGAGCAATCCCATGAGGACAGGGGAAGAAGGGATTTCGAGGAAAGACCGAGAAGGGATCGTGATGAGAGATCGAGACCAAGGGACCGTGACAAGAAGAGGGAAAATAACAACAGAGGCCGTGACTCTGATGATGAAGGGAACAGAAGGAACCGCTTCAATTCTGATAACGTAGAGAAATTCAAGAAGAGGACGGAGGATTCCAAGGATTACGTTTCCGACGCACCGAAGGATGAACCCGAGAGTTCAGACGAGGTCAACGAAGAGGAGAAGAAGGAGTCAAGGCCCAGAAAGGAACGCACTCAGAAGTCAGAGGAACCTAAAGAGGAGAAATCCGCGAGGACACTCCGTGGAAAGAAGGACAGGAACACAAAGACCCTTTCTCCCGAGCAGGAGACATACAGGGATATGCTTCTCGACATGTCTTCCACGCACAACGCCAAGCTCCTTTCCGAGAATAACGAGGTCATAAGGGAGATCGCCGTCAAGAGTCTGGTGAATTCACTGAAAGAGGATTCCGATAAGATATCTGCCATAATATTCGACGGTGTCATATCGCAGAGGATCCTGGACGTATCCGTTGAAAAAGGGATAAGGACGATTGTCGGTACCCGCAAAGGTAATATAAGCAAGATGCCCGCTGATGTGGTCATCTGGACCAAAGAAGATCTCTATTGAACAGGAGCGGCACATGGTGAAAAAGAGAGTTGCAGAGTCGTGGGATGAGATAAAAGGCGTGAAGAGCACAGCAGATATACTCATTCCGTCTGACCCTCTCGACCGTGTACTGGGGCAGGAGGAAGCGATAAAACTGGCGAAGATCGCTGCCACACAAAGGCGGCATCTTCTGCTGGTTGGACCTCCGGGAACCGGAAAATCGATGATCGCCAGAGCGTTATCGATGAACCTTCCCAAACCCAAACAGGAGATCAGGGTGGTGAAGAACCCCGAGAACAGCGAGAGACCGTTCCTCGAGATACTGAACGAAGGGCAGGTGATGGACGAGGAATCCATACGTGCCGACTCCGTTGGTAAACTGATGGATCCCGAGAGTGCACCGGTGAACGTGTCGGAACGGTTGGGATATCTGTGCAAAGGATGCAGAAGATATTCCCTTCCCTCGGATACGACATGTCCGCACTGCCAGAAAAGCAAGATCGAGATGGGTGCCAACAACAATCCCTTCGGAGATCTGCTCAGCGGTATGCTTGAGGCAGCAATGCCTCAGATGGCGGTTACGACAGGCAAAGAGAGGGTGACCACCACCAAAGTGCTATCTGACGGCAAAGAAGAGACATTCGTGTTCGAGCGTGCCGGTGAGAAGATAAGAATGCTTGACGAGAAGTCTTTGAACAAAAGAAGCCAACTCAACAAGAAGTCAAACCAGAAGGTGTTGGTAAAGCTCAACAGGGATCCCTTTGTACTTGCCACGGGAGCTTCGGAGACGGAATTATTGGGTGATGTACGGCATGATCCGTACGGAGGCCATGAGAAACTCGGAAGCCCGGCCTATGAAAGGGTGGTCGCAGGTTCTGTACACGAGGCCCATGAGGGTGTCCTCTTCGTTGATGAGATATCACATCTCGGGAATCTTCAAAGATACATTCTCACAGCAATGCAGGAGAAGAAATTCCCCATCGTAGGAAGGAACCCGCAGTCCGCAGGTGCAAGTGTGAAGGTTGAGAACGTCCCTTGTGATTTCATCTTAGTTGCTGCGTGCAACATACAGGATCTGGAGAATATCCTGTCTCCTCTGAGGTCAAGGATAATCGGAGGAGGCTATGAGGTCCTGGTCGACACAGCGATGCCTGATACGCCCCGCAACCGTGCCAAATATGCCCAATTCGTCGCTCAGGAGGTAATGATGGATGGCCACATCCCTCATGCGACCATCGAAGCGGTCGAACTGATAATAATCGAAGGCAGGGCACGCGCCAAGTCAGATAACCAACCCAATTCGCTTACGTTGAGACTGAGGGAATTGGGAGGACTTATAAGGGCGGCCGGGGATATCGCCGTGATGGAAGACTCGCCACTCATCACCGCAGATCATATCAGGGAAGCTTTGAAAAGGTCAAGGCCTGTCGAGGATCAGATTCGGGACAGATACGGTTCTTACATGAAAGGGATATCCAAGGACGTCTCAAGTGCACAGAAAGAAAGGTCACAGTATTATTTCGAGAATGAGCACTTAGACGATCAGATGTTCAATTGAGGTCTTTTATGCATACTGATATGACTATAGATGTTTACGCGGATTCACCGATGTTCTTATCATCAATGAAACATTTTCAAATCATTCCTTTATAATTTAACGATACGAAGACGGTATTTCATTACATAAAAACTCGAGTTAGGGAAGATTTTCATGGGATTTACAGATAGGGTTATATTGAACTACAGACATGCTTTGGTACTGGGGGCCGGATTGGCGGGATGCCGACGGAAAAACAATCTAATGTTTCCAATAAAGAAAAGTGCACCAGTTCCACTGGCTGTTGCATTGCTCGTGACCGTTGTTGTTTTGACATGTGCTTTCTCTCCAGCGGGATCTGGCGATCCAATTGAAGAGTCCGACGTCTTCGAAAGCATCAATTCACCGGGAAGTCAAGGAGCTCCTTCTGCGCCTGCCGCAGTGGGAAAAACAACACCGACCATATCACAGACCGGAACATATCATAACTGCAGGTTGGGCCAACAGCTTTCCGAAGTGAGGATCAATGAGAAGCTACCGTCCGACGGTAGACAGGATATCAATGGAAGGTTCTCATGGGTGAAGGACATCACTTTGGATAATTGGGGAACAGTAACGCAAAGAATGCTGTTCACCCCCACAGATACGACGGCTTTCAACAGTGTCACATTCAGCGTCACAATGATAGTCTCCGAGCCGCCTCTGCAAAAAGGAGAGTACAGTTACGGTCTCGGAGAGAAACTCTCTTCTATATCTCCTTCCGAGGAATTGAAACCTGCCAACATGACAGGAGAGTATGTATGGCAGGATGGGGAGGAGATCCTGACAGCAATAGGGTCGACCTTGAAGCCAGGATTGGATCCTTTGATGAGGGCCATCGAATTCAAACTTACGAACGACACTACACTGTTCACGATGGATGTCAGAGTGGATGTTTCCCTGCCTGCCGAGCAGAGGACAGAGTATAACTACAAAATTGGACAGAGGCTCAATGAGATAGAACCTGACGAGCCTTTGCCGTCCAACCTGACGGGAAAATATGTGTGGACAGATGAGAATAGACTGTCGATAGTCGGCGAGGACCTCCCGCAAAAGATGTCTTTTGTGGCTGACAACGGGTACAAGGAGGAATTCGATGTCCTGGTCTCAGTTTCCATGCCGCCTGCACAGCAGGGGGAATACGTCTATTCTTACGGGCAGAAACTTTCCGATATAGTTCCGAATGAGGTCGTTCCTGAGAATATCGAAGGGAATTATGAATGGCTCAACGGCAGTGAGAAATTAGTGGGGATAGGGGAGTCAGAAAGAAAGATGGTCTTTGTGCCTTCATCCCCTGATATCGAACCGATCGTCTTTGAGGTTTCGATCTCAGTTAATTTCGGTACCAGCATCATGATCGTTCTGTCGGTGCTTGTCATTTCAGCATTGGGAGTGGGAGCGTATTTCGTTGTGACGAAGTTCATACGCCCCAAAAGCAAAACACCGAACTGAGAAGTAATTTGCAAACCATTTTCTAATTCCAACAATTATACGTTATCATGACAGTCAGAGAAGTGAACAAGCTCGTGCGGGATAAGGTCCCGGGTATGATCGGTGAAACCGGCGAAATGCCTAACTTCAGGCTGTTGGATGACGATGAGTTTCTTGCAGCTTTGAATGATAAACTCTTGGAAGAGGTCGCCGAGTATATGGAATCAAAGAAATTGGAAGAACTCGCTGATGTCCTGCAGGTCATCTGTACAATATCCGAGATCATCGGAGGAGGCCAAAGGGAATTGGAATATATCCGAGACGAGAAGGCTGTTGAAAGAGGAAGGTTCAATATGCATGTTTTCCTTGAGTCCATCGATGATATGAAGTGATCAAGAGTTATTGATCGTGAATGAGACCATTCTGATAGCATCTCCTCCATCGTTGTAGAAATTCTTCAGGCTTTCAGTTCGGAAGAATCCTCTTTTTTCGTAGAAGGAGATGGCCCCGACATTGGTATTTCGGACCTCGAGGATTATTGTTCGGATCCCCTCGGATAAAGCCCTGATCCTGAACTCGTTCAACAGCTCAGTGCCTATCCCCCTGTACCTGTATTTTTTGTCAACAGCGAATAGTGTTATCTTCACTTTATCGGGTGAAACACGGATCCCTGTGATGAATCCCATTACGATCCCGCTGTAATCAACGGCGGTCAATTGTCCGACCTGCCATCCTGTCATGAAAATGCCGAATATCTCCTGGGGGAAGTATTCATCCAATGAACGGCGTGTGATCTCGTTGATCTGCCCTATATCGGATATGATCATCTGCCGTATCATGATGTCTGGCATCAGATTCTGACGTTTATCTTTTCCCCTTGAACAGAGCTATTACAATTACTGAAATTATGCCGATGATCACCGCGATTATCCCAGGGTTTTTTTCTACTACGTCAATGATATCATCATTCTTCGGCTCGATCTTTTCCTCTGCGGAGAACACGGTATATTCGAACTGTACGGAATTGGATCCACTGTCAGTGACTTTCATGAGATATGTCCCTGGCACAAGGTCATTACACACTATTTTGTTAGTATTTGACTGTCTGATGACCTTGCCGTCACCGTATATGTCCCATTCGTACCTCTCATCGGTCTTCCCCGATACCGTGAAAACAACCGAATCTCCAGAGATTATTCTGCTTTTGTCGACTGAAACCCTCATTGTGAAAGTATCGACACCCCAATCTTCAAGGAAATATCCGACGAAATATTCTGTCACTTCTTTGGAATCGATCAGTACTGCGGTCTCGCGGTTATTCAAAAAGGAATTACTTGTCCAGTTCACGGACCCTAACCATACGGTATCATCGATGATTATCCCTTTGTTGTGGGTGGTTGTGAACCCGTCACCGCCGTTTATGGTCATAGCTTTGACGTTCGTCGTCCTGTTGATCAGATTCACTTCCTCTGTATGCGACGTCTTACTTGTGGACATAGAGGCATCGAGTATCAGTCTGGCATCGAGGTCACTGCTTCTTCTTGTTGCGTCGACCATCCATGATACCGGGGAGGACGCATTCATCCCTTCATACGACGATCCAAGATCCAGTTGTTCGGAGTATATTCTGGATTTTGCGTTATCCATGTAGTATTTTTGTGCCGAATACGAATTGTCGGGAGACAGTACAGGAGTGACTGTAGCTCTGAAACTTTCAGTCTTGTATTCTGGTATGGAGGGATAGGTGAGTTCTTTCTCGTATGGCTTCAGGGTCGGATAGAATTCCTCCAGTTTCCACACATCTCCCAGACTTGTATCGGTATCATTGATGAACACGTTCTTCAGGTATTTCGCGTAATCCACGCTATCAATGACCGCACCCCAGCCTCTGTTTCCTTTACTTTTCTTTGTAAGGTCCATGTTCCCTACAGTCCAATTCTCGGAAGTGATCACGACCTTTTCCGAATCGATTATCGCATATTTGTTGTGGACATAAGCGTATCTTTCGTAATTTCCGGCCGTCTTGTTGTTGATGAGTTTCACCTCTCCTCCGGATTCGAATATTGACTGCATCAGTGACAATTCTGTACTCATATCATAATTCAGAACGTCTCCTTCCAGAAGTATGTACACATCGACATGGGCTGTCCCGGTCCGTTTCTCAAGTGCGCACAGCAATGCAACGAGGTCGGGATTCGTAAGCTGATATATCGATATCAGTATCTCCGATTTGGCGTTTTCAAACGCTCTGTATATCGGTATCCCGCTGCTTTCTGGGAAAGTGAAAGGTGTCACGACTGCATTGAATTTTATCGATGGGTCGAAAGGAAGATTCGTGATACCTGGTTTCGTGAAGATCCAGTCTGAGCTTGTGTCAGTATCTACAAGACCATTCCTGAGCAGGTATTTACTGGAAGCCCTCTCCACGGGAGGGCCGTTCCATCCTTTATCAGCGGTCTTGTTGCCGTAACAAACGGAATCGATCAGTGTATCCCCTTTGTAGAGATAGAGTACATCTCCCGTGTCTGTGAGTCCGAAGTTCCCGGATTTGGATACATCGGTTGATCCTATGACATAGGTATTGTCTCTCGATGAGAACCAGTCAGTCGGATCGATCTTCCCTACCACAGTTACCCTGGAATTTGAGAACAGATCCTTATTGGCCGTGAATCTCAGAGTACCCACTCCGTCAGTGACACTGTAGTCTTTGAGGTTGACCTTTGAGCTGCCGTAGTTATGGAGGGAGAATCCTTCCATCGTGGTGTAAGGATTTACTTCGCTTATCAGCAGGGTCTCACCGCTTCCGTCGGACGCGTCGCTGCCTAGCGGTATGTATACGCTCAGAAGAATGACCATCGAGACCGCTACAAGGCAGCTTGCTGTTCTCATGCGGAAGATATCGCTCCTGTTGACTATTAAAGGTGTTGGAGTACGATTACAGGAACTTGATCAGGTCCATAAGTGTGGATACGGGATCTTTTGCTTTGACCACTCCGGAGGCCAACAGCACTCCCGAAGCACCAAGGTCCAGTGCAGCCTTGACATCATTCCCGGTCTTCACACCTGCGCCGCATAGGACAGATACCGAGCGGTTGACATTCTTCACTGCATCGACCGTGTCCTCGATTACTTTTGGATTTGCTGTCGTTACAGAGACGTTACCTCCGATGAGTTCAGGAGGTTCCACTGCAACGAAGTCGGGATGGAAAGAGGCCACCTGTACGGCTGCTTTGACATTATCAGCACATATCACGGTGATAAGATCGCATCCTTTGGAAAGTTCCATCGATTCACACAGGATCTTGGACGGTACCTTATGTTCGGAATGGTTGATCAGGGTCCCTATCGCACCGCATCCCTTCACCATGGACGGGGTGACCCATCCTGTGGCAGAACCCGGAGCATAAGGGTCCACGTTCTGTGACAACACAGGTATGTCGACCGAACGTGCCACATGTCCTAATTCTACCATGGGGGGACATACTGCGATGACCTTTCCTGATTCCTCGTAGACCTTTTGACAGGCTTTTGCAAGTTCGAGCGCACTGAGGCTTTCAACCTCTCGGTACGCTTTGAAATTGACTATTATAGCAGGTTTGGAGATTTTCTTAGTCAAGTTTCTCGAACCTCGAGGTCAGCGTCTTCAGTACCTCAGGTCTCGATGTGTATTCCATCTCCTCAGCACCGAGGATCGACGGAACGAACGGACCTTGGGACCTTATGAACCTACTTGCTTTGATAGCATTCGTGCGGGCAAGATCGAAGGTGTTTCCTTTGAAGAAGTCGACTGGTATGTGGTCCCCTCCTTTTGTGTTCATGGGCTCGAGTCCCTGGAATTTACCTTCGTTGAGCTGGAATCCGAGACAGCATATTCTCGGCGGTCCGTCGAAATATGTGGGGTCAGAATCTTCAGGAGAACACGGATAGAATGCACCGTAGTGTGAACCTCTCATCCATCCGGCAACCAGCCAGGTTGTGTTGAGGAAAGGCTGAGTGTACTCTCCTACGGACGGGAGACCGCTTTGGCAACGGCAGATACAGACGGGATCGTCCTTTCCGACGTATTTACCCGCGGTCAGGTTCAGTTTGTCAGTGGATATGACGCATGCAGGGCCGATGCCTGCTCTGGAAGTGATCCTCTTTATGGCATATCTCGATGTGTCCCCGAGAAGCGTCAGGATGCTGAGTGTCTCCTCAGGTGAGGACATGACGACCTTTTTGCTGTCCATGACATCGTGGATCTCAACATCGAATCCCATCTTTGCCCTGGCATCGACGACAAGACCTGTAGTTGTGAATGGGTCAAGGAAGACCCTTGCGAGAGGAGGTGAATATGCGGAAGGCTCGGTTTTGTCTGCGATGAAGAAGAGCATGGGTTCAGACCCTCTCTCCTCAAAGGTCATCTCGGCCGAACCGGGGCCTGCACCTTTGACGTTGCCTGAAAAAGCATCGGTCAGAATATCCTGTCCGGCGGCGTAGAGTTTCATTGATTTCGCGATCTTCGTCGCTGCCTGGAAACAATCCCATGCTGCTCCATGGATATCCTTGTGCCCCTCTCCTTTGTAGTGGGAAAGGAAGAGATTGATATCGTCACCGACACGGGTCACGTAGAAGTCTTCGATGATACCCTGTTTCTGTTTGTCCGTCAGGATATCCTTTGCGATCTGCATCATGGAAGGATGCGGTCTTGAGTGGCCTACTACTGAGCCAACATCCGCCTTGATTACCGATACCGTTACTTTCTCTTTCGACATTTATTCACCGTAATTGTTGCGTATGTATGTGGCACGATTATAATAATGTTTCAAGTAAGAATAATGGGAAAATGACGGTCTATTGTCTCAGCGGATGAGATTTTCGGTGTAACATATTTATTGTTTGCAGGTCTCTCGAGACCCAATATGACCTCTATCAAAAACTCCAGCGACATAAAGGGCGCGCAGGGATCCGTTGTGACCGTGAAAGGTTGGGTCCAGGATGTAAGAAATCTGGGAGGGATATCCTTCCTGACACTTAGAGACAGACATGGTACCATCCAGATAACCATGCCGAAGAAGAAGATAGATCCCGAACTCTTCGACTCTCTTACGAGACTGTCAAGAGAATCTGTGGTATCGATCACAGGAGAGGTCAAAGGCAGCGATCAGACTGCTTTGGGAGTCGAACTCATCCCTTCCGCATTCGAGTTGGATTCCCCTGCAGAGACCCCGCTTCCCATGGGAGTGATAGACAAGGTCAATGTCGAGATGGATACACGCCTGAACAACCGCTTCATGGACCTCAGGAAACCCGAGGTAAGGGCGGTGTTCGAGATAAGGTCCGAAGTGATATCACTGATATCCGAGGCGATGTGCAAAAGGGGATTCGTGAACGTTAACACACCTAAGATCGCAGCATCCGGTGCCGAAGGAGGGTCAACACTCTTCAGCGTTGACTATTTTGGAAAACCCGCTTATTTGGCACAAAGCCCGCAGCTCTACAAGCAAATGCTGATGTCCACCGGACTCGACAGGATATTCGAATTAGGTCCGGCTTTCAGAGCAGAACACTCCAACACGAACAGGCATGTCACGGAATTCATCTCCTTTGACGGTGAGATGGCATGGATCGACAGGGAAGAGGATGTCATGTCCATGATAGGGGAAACTATAGACTACGTTCTCAGAGGGGTCAAGGAAAGATGCGGGAAACAGTTGGAGATCTTGGGCAAAGAGATAAATGTTCCAGCGCTACCGTATCCCGTCCTCACTTATGCCGAGTGCCTCAAGATGGTGACAGAGGGAGGTCTGAAACTCGAGAGCGGGGATGACCTTGGTACCGAAGGAGAGAAAATGATCGGGGACATCATGGCAGAAAAAGGATACGATCTCTATTTCATCGCCGAGTACCCAGAAGAAGCAAAACCATTCTATATCATGGAAAAGGACGGTACAGAGTATTCCTACTCCTTCGACCTTGATTACAAGGGACAGGAGATATCGTCAGGCGGACAGAGAGAACACAGATATGATAAACTGACAGAGAGAATGAAGAAGAAAGGATTAAGCCCCGATGATTTCTCATTCTACCTTGATGCTTTCAGGTACGGAATGCCTCCTCACGGAGGGTGGGGAATAGGGGTGGACAGACTGATAACGAAGATACTGGATCTTCCCAATGTGAGGGAGGCCATTCTCTTCCCGAGGGACATGAGCAGACTCTCACCTTGAGAGTATGATCTTTCATTTTCGGGTATTTTCAATCATCCCCCGCATTTCTTTTTATAAACTCCTTCACATCCCAGCATGATAACATGGCAACAGCCGGAGATATCTACGAAAGGGAATTGAAGTATCTTCTTACCGGGGATAAGAAAACCATAGGAAAGATGGTCAAAACATGCGACGACTCAGAGGCTGTTTCTTATAATTCTCTGATCGATAATCCTTTTCTCGTGATACGTGCCGCTGGCTCTTTGGGAGTGGACCTTGTTGCGCTCCGATGGGATTTCTCTTTTCCGATAGAGGTCAAAAGTTCTGCGGAGGATACACTGCATTTCAGCAGGACCGCAAGACTTACCGAGCAGGCAGAGAAGATGCAGGAAACCTGTAACAGATCACATTTGGTACCGATATACGCCTTCAGATTGAAAAGTATCAGAGGGGATCCGTGGAGGATATTCACCATCCCTTCTGATGATCGATTGAGGGGGCATAATGAAATCCTCAGAAAGAAGATCCCGAAACTTGAGGTTACCGTAAACGGGAAGTTCATAATGAGATGGGAAGACGGAATGAAACTGTCCGATCTCGTCTCCTACATGGGATTCAACGGATTCGATGAGTGACGGCCGTCAGCACTCATAGGGTTCATCACCGATCAGACAGAGTTTCTCTTCATCCGGCACGTCGCTCTGCAATGTAGCCTGAGTATAATAAAATCGATGTCAGTTATCGATCATCACCCATTTGGAGTCCTTGAAGACAGGAGTGTAATTCCAGTCTACCACACATGAGGTATACAATTTCATGACGGCGGTCCCGCTCTGATCGACGGTTATTTTTTGTGTCGTACCCGCGTGAACACCCAATATGCCGCCGTCGAAAGTGAAGATGGGTGTTATGTGATCACTGCTGAATCCGTGCCGGAAGCTTATTTCGAAAATATCCATCTCCGTGCCTTCCGGTGCAGTGATATTTATCGTGAACATTCTCCACTCGCATTGCAAATAGGGGGGTTTAAAAGAAATGTCACTTCCTCGATACTGGGTGAACGCTTCGTAGGCGGATGATTCCCTAAGAGATTTGTTATCAAGGATCACCGTCTGCATAGGGTTGTCGATGATATTCTCGGTGAAGGAAAAACCGTATTCGATAGTTTTTTCTTCCTGTTCCTGCACATTCGTATTGAAATAAACGACCAATGCGATAATGGCTATCATACCGACCAACATGAGGAGGTTCTTCTGTTCTGCCATCAATGACAGGTAGGTCGATATGATTTAAGACATCTTCTTCTCCCTGCATGCGATTTTATCGTCAACTTTCGTTACAAGTCTATATTCCGCACATTATAAATCCATCAACGAAGATTGGAGCGACATGTGGAAGCAAGTTGACGAGAGTTTTTGGAAAAAGAACAGGGAGTCAAAAGTCGATGAGGTCGCGAATGCGGTTCAGGACATTATTGACCTCGTCAGATTCGAGGGGGACAAAGCACTTAAGGACCTGACCTTCAAATTCGACAAGATCGCACTCGATGATCTGGAAGTTACAAGGGACGAGATAGAAGATGCATACGAACTCATCGACCCTATGATGCTTGATGAGTTGGAGAACGCTGCGGATTATATCCAGCGTTTCCATGAGATGCAGGTACCTCCGGATATGTGGCTCAAAGAGATCGAACCAGGAATAACCTTAGGCGTCAAGAGCACACCGTTGGAAAGGGTCGGTTGTTATATTCCGGGCGGAAGAGCATCATATCCTTCGACGGCACTGATGTGCGTCATCGCAGCCAAGGTTGCAGGCGTGGATGAGGTTATCTGCTGCACCCCGCCCCCGATCAATCCGCTCACATTGGTAGCTTTAGACATAGCGGGCGTGGACGAGATCTACAAGGTAGGAGGGGCACAGGCGATTGCAGCGATGGCCTTGGGAACAGAATCAATAGAGCCTGTGCAAAAGATCGTCGGACCCGGAAATACCTTCGTAACCGCAGCAAAGACCATTTTGAGAGGAACCGTAGAGATAGACTTCCCTGCAGGACCGAGTGAGATCGGAGTCCTTGCGGACGATTCTGCAAATCCGGTATTCATCGCAGCAGATATGATCGCACAGGCGGAGCACGATCCCTCATCTGCATGCATGTTAGTGACCACAGATCCCGAATTGCCTGAAGAGGTCTGGGATATCATCGAGGATATGGCAGAAACCGCACCAAGGAGAAGTATCATTCTCGAAGCGCTGAAGAATTCGGGATATATGATCGCGGACAGTATGGACATCGCGATCGAGATCATCAACGGAGTGGCACCCGAGCACCTCTCTATACAGACCAGAGAGGCGATGGATGTCCTTTCGAAGGTAACGAATGCCGGTTCGGTGTTCGTAGGTCCATATACACCGATCGCGGCAGGAGATTATGCATCGGGAACCAATCATGTCCTTCCCACCGCGGGTCATGCATCGGTTATGTCAGGACTCAACGTAGCGCATTTCAGAAAGACATCGACGGTCCAGATCCTGACCAAAGATGGCCTGGCGACCTTGGCCCCTACAATAATAGCAATATCGGAAGCTGAAGGATTGTATGCACACTCAGAGTCAGTCAAGATAAGGGGCCCTGTGAAAGAATGAGCGAAGAGGAAGGGAAGATCAATCTTTACGACCCAAGCCTGTACATCAACAGAGAACTCTCTTGGTTGGAGTTCAACAGAAGATGTCTTGCTGAAGCCGAGGATCCGAACGTCCCTTTGCTTGAAAGGGTGAAATTCCTCGCTATAGCGTACGGTAACATGGATGAATTCTTCATGATCCGTGTTCCGGGATTGATGCAGAATGTGGATAATGCAAATTACGAGGCGATAGGCCCCGATATGTCCGGTACACCGTACGAGATAATGTCTAAGATCAATCTGTCCGTCGATGAACTGGTAGACGGATACGAGAGATGCTGGGCCACACTCAGGAAGGAACTGGCAAACGAAGGCGTGAAAGTGAGCGATGTGGATTCCCTCACAGATACTCAGAAAAGATGGGTATCATACTACTATCGGGAAAGGATACATCCTCTTTTGACACCTCTGGCATTGGATATCTCACATCCTTTCCCATTCATTTCCAACAATTCACTTAATATCGCTGTCAAGATAAGAAGAGGCGATGAGAATAAATATGCCAGATTGAAAGTTCCTTTGGGAATATTGCCCCGTTTTGTGAGTATACCCACTGAAACTAAAGATAAGGAGTTTGTTCAGCTTGAGGATATTGTCAAATCCAATATAGGAGAACTCTTCCCTGGTATGGATGTGCTCGGAGCATACATCTTCAGAGTCACCAGGAATGCGGATGTCAAGGTGACCATCGATGAAGCATGCGATCTAATGTCTGCAGTGGAGACGTCTCTGGATTCCAGAGACGTAGGGTTCTCCGTGAGAATGATGGTCGAGGAGAACATGCCTCATGAAATGTCCACTCTCTTTGGCAAGAATTTGAAACTGAAGGATTACCAGATCCACAAGGTGTCAACCAGCGGTATGTTGCTTACAGATCTGTGGCAGATTGCATCGTTGGATATCCCTGCATTGAAGGAGGAACCCTTCAATTCATTCATTCCTCCCGGGTTGGAAGGAGTGGACCTGTTCAATGCTATAAAGAAAAGGGATTGGATCCTCTTCCATCCCTACGAATCATTTGACGTCATACAAAGATTCATCAATGAAGCGGCAGACGACAGCAGCGTTCAAAGCATCAAGATATGTCTTTACAGGATAGGCAAAGACAGGTCGATAATGAATGCATTGAAGAGAGCAAGGGAAAAAGGCAAGAACGTATCTGTCCTGATGGAATTGCGTGCAAAGTTCGATGAAACGAATAATATCTATCTTGCAAGGGAACTCGAGAAGATCGGGGTCCATGTGGTGTTCGGTCCTGTTGAATTGAAGGTGCATTCCAAGCTTCTGCAGATCGTCAGATTGGAGAAGGATAAACTCGTGAGATATACCCATCTGAGTTCCGGAAACTATAACATCAGTACAGCGAAGCAATATGGTGACATTTCCTTCCTTACAGCGAATCCTGAATTAGGGGAGGATGTAGGTGAATTGTTCAACGCACTGACAGGTGTCTTCGGACCCAGAAATTACAAACATCTTCTTGTTGCACCGATAACATTGAAAAGTTCACTTATATCGATGATCGACAACGAGAGGAAGATACAGGAATCCGGAGGAAGCGGATACATTGCGATGAAGGCCAACGGCCTCATAGACTCAGACGTCATTGCAGAGCTATACAAGGCATCGATGGCAGGCGTGAGGATCGATCTGAATATCAGAGGATTATGTTGTTTGCGTCCAGGTGTCGAGGGGATATCCTGCAACATAAGAATGACGAGCATAGTGGATCGTTTCCTCGAACATTCCAGAATTTATTATTTCGGGAACGACGGGGATCCGAAGATGTACATGGGATCATCCGATATAATGCCGAGAAACCTCATCGCGAGGGTCGAGGTACTGTTCCCCATACTTGACAAAAAGATGTTATCACTCATCAAAGAGAACATACTGGATATACATCTGAAAGATAACGTAAAGGCAAAGATCATGACATCGGACGGAAGTTATGTTCCTGTGAAAACCGAAGGAGAAAAACTCCGATCCCAAGATTGGTTCATAATGAACAGAGGAGCATGGCATGGATGAAAAATCCAAAATTGTGAGTTTTATCGATATAGGAACAAATTCAATTCATATTCTCATTGTCAAATTCTTTGATGACAATATGGGAACTTCAATATTTCAAGACAAAGAGGTCGTGAGACTCGGACAGAATCTGTACAAATACGGTCTGATAGACAGAGAGACAATAGACAAGACCCGCTTGGTAATATCAAAATTCGTACACATCTCGAAAGAAATGGGAGCAGAAAAGATAATCGCTTATGCAACGTGCGCTGCAAGGGAAGCTTCAAACAGGAAAGAGTTGCTGGATGCGATAAATATTGAAGGATTGGACGTCAGAGTGATATCCGGATTGGAAGAAGCCAGACTAATCAAATTAGGGATCTTCGGACCGTCCGGACCCAGCCGTAAGACATTGGAGATAGATATCGGCGGGGGAAGCACGGAGATAATCCTATGCAAGGGTGAAGAGGACATCCACTTAGACAGCCTCAGTTTAGGTGCAGTGAGGTTGGCGTATGGATCAGGAATCGATCAAAATAAGCCCTTGTCTTTTCAAGAGTATGATTTCATCAGACGTCAGGTGGATTTCCTTTCGTACCGTACATGCAGAAAGATAAAAGAGATCGGATTCGACAAGGCCTTTGGATCCTCTGGAACATTGATAGCATTGGCAGAGATGTGTTCTGTCAGAAGAGGGAACGGCGACGACTCGTACATGATGTATTACGAACTTGTCGAATTGATGAAGGTGTTGTATTCGAAGAGTTTGGAAGAAAGGATGCTGGTTCCCGGAATGAATCCTTCCCGTGCAGACATAATAGTTTCAGGAGGAGCGATCGCCGAGGAACTCATGTATCTTTTGGGTATAGATAGGATCGAGATAAGTAACAACGGATTGAAACAGGGAATGGAGATAGATTATCTGCTCAACAACGGTCATTCCAATTTCAACATAAAGGACTCATCCGTGAGGTCATTGGCAAGCAGATGTAACTATGACAGGATACACGCTGAGATCGTGCAGAAAAACGCTGTCAAACTATTCGATGAAATGAAGGCCATCGGAATACACAACATGAACGACGAGATGAGAATGTTGCTTTCCTATGCCTCGATACTTCATGACGTTGGAGAGTTCATAAACTATAACAAACACCATGTGCACTCGTATACGATCATTCTCAATTCTTTCCTTCCGGGGTTTGACATAGAGGAATTGAGAGTGATGGCATTGTTGGCGAGGTTCCATCATAAAAAATTCCCGGATGCGGGATCGAAATACTTCAAGGACATGGACGGCAGCGAGATCACTGATGTTTTGAAATGCTCCATGATCCTGAAGATCGCAGATATATTGGACCGTCATCGTACCTCCGCGATAGACGATATCGGGATATCTTTGTCAGGTGATGTATTGACACTAAGGCTCATGTCCAATAGTGATATGAGTATGGAATTATGGAAACTAAAAACCATAAAAGATGATTTCAAAAAAGTTTTTGATCTGGAATTCAGAGTAGTGAAGATCTAACGCAGATGAGCACTGTCGCAGAATGGCTTATTATTTGATTTTCCGCATCTGCATAGAGCGACCCTGTTTCTGACCTCATATTCGAATCCGTCTGAAGCGATAACGGGTATCCCGCCTCTGACCCAGAGGGGGCCGATTTTATTGGAAATTGAAGTGACAGCAATCTCTTTGTTGAATTCAGGCTCTATCTCTTCTCCATTGATCCTTAGCGTAAGACTGCCTCCCGGACAGTCGCATATCTGCTGTGTAGCAATACCAAGGGTCTTTTCTTTCTTCACAGTCCTGCTTATATTGTAAGCACTGTGACAGAATCCTGCACCAACACATAGAGCTGGATCTTGGCGTAGTTCCACACCTTCAGCAGCGGGATATTGAGTTGAATTTTCTGCATAGGTCTTCCTTGAAGCCGTCTCTGTGCCATCGAATACGATCCTTGTATGAGCACCGTCACAATACGGCATACCGCTTGATGCACCGCATCTGCATAATGCATAGACCTCACTGGGATAATGGTCCCTCACATCCTCCCATTTCTCTGATCTCCCCATTGCATCCTTCTTGATCCTCTTCTCTTTCAGAGGTATACCTCCGAATACAAGGTACGGTCCGTCTTTTGTAACAGCAATCCTTTCTCCTGAAGTCAACATAATCACCCTGGCAGGTATGGGGTTATAAAGTATATTAATTGAATCAGATACGACATTTTCAAGAAACTTTAGAGGGACACTTTTTTGATTTTGTTCGCAATCTTTAATATATTCAACAGACATGTGCGAATCATAGCAGGAGGCAACCCCTTGCACCGGTTTCGACCAGTTGCCTCTTGCTTCAATTGTTTTTGAACGAACATTTTTTGTCACAAGATGACATATGGTTTTGGGGTGAGAGCATTTCGAACAGTAGATTCTTCGATAAGATGGCCGAAGTCAATAATGTGGCAGATAATTCTGGCCTCTGTTCGATATGCAAAGGTTCAAAAAGACTCTGTGGCAAAGACAGATGTCCATTGATGATCAAATTCTATTCTCAACAAAAAACCATGCCGTTGATCGACATCAAAGATCTTGCAGGGTGCAGCCCGCCTGCGGTATTCGTCGGAAGATACGGATATCCAAAGGTCGATATCGGTCCGTTACTTCCTCCCGAATTCGGAGACACATCAATATTAGATAAACCGGAAAGATGGGTTGGAAAATCCATTGATGAGATCGTTGATATGAGGTTCCGATTGATCCGTGGGAAATACAGGATCGATGCAGTGAATTTTAGGGAAGCGGGGAAGATCGTTGACAATGTCCAGGAGCTCGCTTTAACTGAGAAACCTCTTGAAGTGGAGGCAAATTTCAGGCAAAAACCGAGAGGCAGAGTAGTACTTGACGATGAAGTACAGCCTTTCGGTCCATCGGCCAGGTTGGACGCGATGAAGATAGGGAATGGGAGATTCGAAAGGAATCTCGAAAAGAATTTCTATGACGTGGATCTCAACGCAACGAACGCGGTGATAAATGCATACAAAAACGGTACATTGATATCAGAGATCCAGAAGGCCTTTTCTGTGGGGACAATGGGGGTCGATAAAAGAAGGAGATTTGTCCCCACGAGATGGAGCATCACTGCAGTTGACGACATCATCGGGAAGAACATCCTAAAAACCACGAAATTCAATGAAACGATCGATGAATTCAGGATATACCAGTGGGAGCAATTGGATAACAGATGGTGCATCATGATGATGCCATGCACCTGGAGATATGAGCTGATAGAGGCATGGTATCCGAATACGACCTGGAACCCTCTCGGAAAAACGATCGATATAATATCCGATTGTGAATTCTATGAAGGAAGGTCTGAGTATGCACACATCGGAGGATGTTACTATGCCGCCAGAATGGCCGTGAACGAACTCCTTGAAAAAGAGAGGCGGACCGCAGGGGTCGTGATATTCAGAGAAGCACATCCTGGGTATGTCATGCCGGTAGGCGTTTGGAATGTGAGGGAGAATGTCAGGGCCGCCCTTCAGACGGCCCCATTCAAATATGAATCCTTAGACGGTGCTCTGGGTCATGTGGATTCTGTCATGGATATCAAACGTGATACATGGATAAAGAACTCCGGGATCCTTAAAGATTGGTTGATCCAAAGGAGGATTGAGGACTATTACTGATTTGATCGAATTCGAAGATTCGTCACAGTGGGACGGATTCTACAGGATAGCGGAATGCCGTCGTGCTTTATCTCCCTCAGGTCTTCCGGACATCGACTATGCGCTGAACCCGTACGGAGGATGTGAACACGGTTGCGTGTATTGTTACGCTCCAGAGGTACTCCATACTGATTGGAAGGATTGGAGGGTCGTGAAGGTGCGGTCCAATATCCCGGATCGTTTGGTTAAGGAACTCAATTGTCTTGAAGGAACCATCGGCATCGGCACAGTAACGGACCCATATCAGTATGCCGAGAAAAGGTTCAGGTTGACTTTGACTTGCCTTGAGATCCTTAAGGTCAGAGATTTCAGGGTACATATCCACACCAAATCCGATCTCATTTTGAGGGACATCGAAATGATATCGTCCATGAGGGGCGAAGTAGGGATCACGGTCACCACGATAGAGGAAAGGCACTCCAAGATCACCGAACCCGGTGCACCGCTTCCCGAGAAAAGATTGGATGCATTAAGACAACTGACCGAGGCGGGAATCGATACATATGCTTTGGTCGGGCCGATATTGAATCACCTCGAAGGAAAGGAAAAGGAATTTGTTGAAGCTATCGCATCGACGGGCGTGAAGAGGATGTCATTGGATTCTCTAAACCCGAGACCTCTTCTGACCGAGAGACTGAACAGGATGGGGATTCACGGTTCTGAACGTTCAAAAGAATCGATAAGGAATCATGCAAAGAGAGTGGGAATAACGGTCGCGGATGTCTTCTGATTTTTATAAGCCACATTGTTATTCGTGAGGCGGAAAATAGGGAAGGTTAATATAGAAGAACAAAATTACCTTATGTTATACCTTTAGGAGATATCCTATGTACGCGAACGGAAACCAACCAATTATAGTGCTCAAAGAGGGCACAGAAAGGACAAAAGACAAAGAGGCCCAGTTCAACAACATCGCTGCCGCTAAAGCGGTCGCGGACTCTGTGAGGTCCACACTCGGACCCAAAGGAATGGACAAGATGCTTGTGAACACGATCGGAGATGTCGTGATTACCAACGATGGTGTGACCATCCTCAAAGAGATTGATGTTCAGCACCCCGCAGCGAAAATGGTTGTTGAGGTTGCAAAGACCCAGGACAGCGAGTGCGGCGACGGTACAACTACAGCGGTCGTTCTTGCAGGAGAACTTCTCAAACAGTCCGAAGAACTGATAGACGCAAACGTACACCCAACAGTTATCACCAACGGTTTCAGGATGGCTGCCACAAAGGCCATATCCATCCTCAAAGAGATCGCAATAGATGCGAACAAAGATGAGATCCTCAAGAAGGTCGCAATAACATCCCTCACCGGGAAATCCGTCGGAGAGGAATACGAGACCCTTGCCGATATTGTGGTCAAGGCCGCCAAATCCGTCGAGGAAGACGGAAGGGTGAACACAGACAACATCCGCATTCAAAAGAAGGTCGGAGGCGTCATCGGCGACACATACCTCGTTGAGGGAGTCGTCATAGACAAAGAAGCAGTGCACTCGCGCATGCCCAAGAAAGTGGAGAAAGCGAAGATCGCACTTTTCGCATGTCCCCTTGAGGTCAAAAAGACGGAATTCGATGCACAGATCCAAATCACCGACCCCTCCACCATGGCAACGTTCCTTGCTGAGGAAGAGAACAGCATGAAGGCGATGGTCGAGAAGATCAAAGATGTAGGTGCTAATGTCGTATTCTCATCCAAAGGTGTGGATGAGCTCGTTCAGCACTATCTCGCCAAAGCCGGTATCCTCGGATACAGGAGACTCAAACAGAGCGACCTCGAAGCGATCGCGAAAGCGACCGGCGGAAATGTCGTAGGAAGTGTCATGGAGATAAGCAAGAAAGACCTCGGTACCGCAGGACTCGTAGAAGAGAAACTCGTGGGAGAGGACGGAATGGCATTCATCACCGGTTGCAAGAACCCCAAGGCGATAACTGTCTTCGTCCGCGGTGGTACAGAGCACGTTCTTGAAGAGGTCGAGAGATCCCTCAATGATGCAATACGCACAGTAGGTGTGACCATCGAAGAGAAGAAGGTTGTTGCAGGCGGAGGAGCACCTGAGATAGAACTCCAGCTCAGACTTTCGGAGTATGCATCATCGGTAGGCGGAAGAGAACAGCTCGCCATCGAGAAGTTCGCCAAAGCGATGGAGATCATCCCATGGACCCTCGCAGAGAATGCAGGTATCGATTCCATCGACAGTATCATAAAACTCAAGAACGCCCACGAGAAGAAGAAGGACGGTAAATACTACGGTCTCGACTTGAACTCCGGAGAGGCGGTCGATATGCTGAAGCTCAATGTCATTGAGCCTTTGAAGGTCAAAGTACAGGCGATAAACTCTGCAGAAGAGGTTGCCAACATGATCCTCAGGATCGATGACGTCATCGCTGCACGCAGATCCGCACCCCCCCAGGGACCGCCCGGCGGAATGGGTGGAATGGGCGGAATGCCTGACATGATGTAAGCAAAACATTTTCTTTCTCCATTTTAAGCGGAGGTCCATCCTCCCATTTTTCTCCTTTTCGAGAGGCCCTCTGCTGTATTTTTATCATCCCGTTTTTTGTACAGATCGAAACTGACAGTTATTTATATTCTGCAATTCATCTACCCGTTTGGATGGGAATCCATGCGTGCAGCACTCTACACAAGGGTGTCCACTGAGGATCAAGCTAAAGAAGGCTACTCTCTGGATGCTCAATCAAAAAGGCTCGAGGCCTATTGCAGAGTAAGGGGTTGGGAGATATCCGGCGTCTACAGAGATGAGGGTTATTCCGGCAGGAACAGCACACGCCCGGAATACCAAAGGATGTTCGATGAATCCGACAGTTGGGACGTTCTTCTTGTTTTGAAAATGGATCGTATTCACAGGAACAGCGTGAATTTCGCGCTGATGATGGACGACCTTCGCCGTAAGGGCAAGGAATTCAATTCCATGCAGGAGAAGTTCGATACGACCACAGCTATGGGAAGATTCGTCATGGACATCGTCCAAAGGATAGCCCAGCTCGAAAGCGAACAGATAGGCGAAAGGGTAAAGGTCGGTATGACCCGGAAAGCGATGTCCGGAACAGGATATTTGGGATCAGGGCACCCGTTCGGTTATGTTTACAATAACGGAACACTGATTGTGGTGGATTACGAAGCCCAGACGGTCAGGAATGTGTTTGATATGCGTTTGAAAGGGATGTCGCTTCAAAACATCGCAGACACACTCAACAACTCTTTCATTTCAACGAAGAAAGGGTGTAAATGGAACAAGCAGACGGTGTATAACATCCTCAGGAATCCAGTTTACATCGGGTACACGAAATGGGATGGTATCGTCCAGCAGAAAGAACATGAAGCAATAGTCGAGAAAGAGACCTTTGAAGCGATCAACGGACCCATGGCATAGGTGATGTCATGAGGACCGCCATATATGTGAGGGTGTCTACGGAAGAACAAGCCACTGAAGGGTACTCCATGGAGGCGCAGAAGGCCATTTTGGCGGACTACTGCATTGCAGAGGGATGGGAGATACACGAGTTCTATGAGGATGACGGTTATTCCGGGACCAATGTGAAACGTCCAGCATACACGAAGATGATGGATGACATGGAGAGATGGGATGTGATCCTGGTGATGAAGATGGACCGTATCCACAGGAACAGCCGTAATTTCATGGAGATGATGGACGATCTCAACAGGAATGGGAAGATGTTCGTGTCATCAACAGAATCTCTCGATACCACCAACGCTCTCGGAAGATTCGTTGTCGATATGATACAAAGGATCGCCCAGCTCGAGAGCGAACAGATAGGCGAGAGGACATATATGGGGATGAGGGAGAAGGCCGAGTCGCTCACCAATAATGCGAATGAGAGCCGGACATTGGGATTCAACCCTCCTTTTGGATACGATCTTGTCAATGGTATCCTTCTGGCCAGACCTTCGGAGATGGAGATCGTGAAAGAGATATTCAGTCTGTATTTGAACGGAGAGACGATGGATAGTATAGCTTATCAGTTGAACAGATCTGAGAAATTAACTAGGAAGGGGAACCCTTGGAATGTCTATAATTTAAGGAACATTCTCCACAATCCGATTTATGCAGGGTACATGAGATGGGATGATGTTCTTGTGAAACACTTCACTCAAACGGCGGTGTCGCCGTTGGAGTTCAATCTGATTCAAGAACTGATGGTATCTCGCGTCAAAGACCCTAAAAAAAGAGCCGTTTATAAAGTACCTGACGAAGATTTTGATTAGGTTTAAAGTCAGTTATATCAAGTCTTATAAATAAGTTTCTTGAACTTTCTTATTTTATATGGGATAATTCCCCGTTTTTAAAATTAGGCAATTTTTTTTTATTTTTTCTGTCTGGGTATTTTATTTTTACCGTGGTGCTTATATACTTTCTAAGTAGAATTCAGGTATTGAGGTTAAACCTCAATGGAGGAAAATACATGGTAGAATGTCAAAAATGTTTAGATCCGACATCATTGGGTCTATTCTTGGTTGCAGTAGTGTCATTGCCGCTGGCCATATATCAATTGATAGGTGAGCCATCTGGTACCTATGGTGTTCCTGAACTTGATTTCTTCAAGCTCATTGGAATAATGATAATTGCTGTAGCCTTGCTTGCATATAGATCTGATAGCAATTTCGGTTTCGTTGTGTTTGCACTTGTCGGTGCTGCAGTTGCGATGACCGGATATGGGATGGGCCCATGGGAGAACATATCATTTGCAATAGTATTCGTACTTGCAATATTCTGGTCGATATTGGCGAAGACACCGAAGGCGTTGTCGCTTATATTGGTCACAACAGCATTGATATTCCTATTCGTAGGACTGAGCTCACTTGATGCGCTTGCTGCCGATTACTGGCACTGGTTGATCGGAATCGCTGCATTGTTCAACTTCTTGCTCACTGTGTACCTTGCGTACGCACTTGCGCTCGAGGGCAAGCTTCCGGTCTTCTAAGGAAAAAAACAAATCACTTACGGTGGAGAAATCCACCTTCTTTTTATTCTAAAAGAATCTGGTTCTTTCAGTTTGGTCATTTGATTTAGCATGATCAACAAAAATGTAATTGAAACGCGGTTTTACTAAAACAGTTTTCGTATGGACAATATACGTCAAAATGATTCCCCACGCATGTTCGTTAAAGAACGAGAAAAAGCCGCTTTGATACTGTGCCTATTGTGGGTAGCAGTAGCGACAGTATCGTTCTATTTCATAGAATTTACCGGAATATTCGGGCAAGATCTGTTCAGGGGACAGGAAACATTCTGGTTCATGATTGTATTTTCATTGCTATTATTGATCCTTGGCTTAGTCATATTTTTCGGACAGATCAAAATTTTTCCCCATTTATGTTCTTTTCAAAAGAAGATTTATTGAAAAATAATGTGGAAAAAATATCGTTTCTCTTGGGCATTTTAATGGTAGCTCTATCCTATGTATTCGCTTTTATTACCATCGGGGGATTTGTGTTTTGGATAGCATTGGTCATCGCCTTATCGATAGAAGTTGGGGCCCTTTATGCTGCTGCTTCAAGAAAGTTCGAAACAGAATAGTACATAATATCGGAATGTCCACTGGTACGAAGTATTCAATCTTAAAACGATTTCGTCAATGCATTACCTTCATAAAGGCTTATATTGAGAAAGTGTATCACAAGGATAGATACATATGAAGGAAGCAAAAAAGAAGAAGCTGATGGCAATGTTCATGGTACTTATCATGATAGGTGTTGTGTTTGTTGTTGCAGCCGCATTCATAGCTGGATTGTAAAATTCTTCCAATAATTTTACTTTTATAAATTAGTTAAATTAATTTAGCTTATAGCTTTACTATATTTATTATTAAAGATGTAATGGTTGGATCGAAAAATTATCTGCATTCATCATTTTACATCAGAATAACAGAATTTTTTTGCGACACGTTCATCCTGCATCTTTGACCATTCTT
>JGI994J12354_10001252_pt1 | contig 25734 bp, 22 predicted proteins | sample IntmicLarv3ML3BL_FD_12354 | JGI IMG/M metagenome (IMG submission 12354)
CACAACGCTCCAGAGTGCGAAAATATCCGGAAAAGCTATAACGGCCGCCAAAGAAAAAGAAATGACATTTAAGTCAATTCAAGATTACAACAAAAAATAAGAGCAAACTGCTCTTATTCTTTTTTTATTTACTTTTTTTGTCTATCTTACATTTACTCTATCATTTCTGTTTTCAATTTTGATTTCTGTTGCTTTTCGCCGCCTCTGCTGCTTACTGCTGCCTCTGCTGTCTCTGCTGCTTACTGCTGCTTACTGCTGCTTACTGTTGCCTCTGCTGCTTACTGCTGCTTACTGCTGCTTACTGTTGCCTCTGCTACTTACTGCTGCCTCTGCTACTTACTGCTGCCTCTGCTACTTACTGCTGCCTCTGCTACTTACTGCTGCCTCTGCTACTTACTGCTGCCTCTGCTACTTACGGCTGCTGACTGCTACTTACGGCTGCTTACTGCCATCCCGGCCCATTTTATTCATTTAAAAAAAAAGGCAAACTGAGATTTATTTCAATAAATCAAAGACAGCCGAGACGGTAACAAAAAAATAGCAAAAAAATAGCAGAACGGTAATTTAAGATATACTGTGTCAGTGCATTACATTTAAGAAAAAAGAAAGGAAATGAACAAAGAAAACAAAATAAAATAAAAACAAAACGAACAAAAGAACAAAAATAAAAAAAGAAAGTTAAATGATTTCTTTTGAAATCATTTAATCAGAAATTAATCCGTTACGGATTATTCTTTCGTATTCTTTAAACCGAGTGCGCGAGCACTGATTTCAACGATGTCTTCGATGATGATATCGGCTTTTGCATTTTCTTCGGCCAAAAGAGCGTCGCGGCCATCTGAAAGATTTCTCTTACAGAACGGACAGGCTTGAGCGAAAACATTTGTTTTTGTTTTCTTCTCATCTTCGGGGTAAAGAACACCGATGGCATCGCCGACACGTGCTTTGGCAATAGATAATGCTAAATCCGGCATACCGGCTTTCACACCGCCGCCTGCGCCGCAGCATCTTTGATAAGCTCTGTTGCGGTCCATTTCGACATATTCCATGCCGGGCATACTTTGGAGGACGGCACGGGGTTCTTCGTAAACGCCGACGTGACGGCCAAGGTGGCACGGGTCGTGGTACGTAACAATCTTGTCTTCACCAAACGGTTTTTGAACCCATTTGATTTCATTTTTCTCAATTTTTTCCGCAAGGAACTGAGAGACGTGCATAACTTTAAAGGGCGTTTCTTCGCCGAGAAGTCTGGGCCAGTCAACAAGTGAAGCTCTGAAACAGCCTGAACATGCATAAAGAACAATCTTTGCGCCTTTTGCTTTAATCTTCTCAACATTTGACTCTGCCAATCTTTTTGCGAGATTGTCTTCTTTGTGGAACTGTCCGGTTCTGATAAGAACAGAGCCGCAGCAGGCTTCTTCTTCGCCGAGCGTACAGAATTCAACGCCGATTTTATTCAAAACGCGTGCTGTTGAAACGGCAAGATTTGTCTGCTTCATGCCGGCCGTACATCCCATGAAATAAAGGACTTCTGCTTTTTCGGCAATCTTAACGTCGTTGGGAATCCAGTTCAATCTGTTTGCTTTAGGTTCATTGTAAGAGTTGAACGTGTCGCTGATGATTTTCGGCATTCCGCCCTGTTTACCGTACGGACCGGTACCTCTTTTAACAAGGTTGGCACGCATGGCTTCCCAGAGTTCGACGGTATTGATACCGGATTCGCAGACCGTTGCACAGATACCGCAGGTGGTACAGCCGTGAACATCGTCTTTGAATTGAACGAATTCTTCTTCGGGGATTTCTTTCGGACCGAAAAGTGTCGCCCACAGACCATAGGATTTGTCAACGAATTTTTTCCAGCGGTAGATTTTGTCGCGCGGGGATAAACCGGGGCGGAATCCGGAACCTTCGTAGGTCGGACACCATTCGGCACATTCGCCGCAGCGCATACAGCCGTCAAGTTCCATTAATTGAACGGCGGTTAAATTTTTAAGTTCAAGAGAAGGTGCTCTTCTTGCCATTATTTTTCGCCTCCTTTATTCACAATCATAGTAAGCGGAGACGTAATCATATGGATGTATTTGCTGTACGGAATGAAAGCAAATCCGACAAAGAGCGCAAGAATACTGTGCGTCAAAGCGATTTCTTGAACATAGGTTAAGAAAGGCGTCATGCCGCCGAACGTCCATAAAACATAATCATAGAAAAGGAAATCGATACCCGTGAAATCAGTAATGCCGATTGCAATGTATCTTCCGGCATGTGCCATGAAACCGGTGACAACGACAACAACCAATGTAATCAGAAGAATCGAGTCATAGGAGTTTGTGTTATCGCGGATTTTCTGAATGAAAAGTCTGCGGACAACGGCAATAACAACACCGAGGAGAAGGATGTAACCGAGAATCTGATTCGGGAACTGCAAGAATCCTCTGAACCATTCGGGGTCGATAAAGTGAATGCCGACCAAGTGAATAATTTCGATGGCAAACATTAAACCGGATAACGAGAAGAGACCCATCCATCCGATGAAAATAAGCATGTGCATGAACCAGCGGAACGGGTCTGCGCGGGCGGTTCTTCTTTGAAGAAGAACATCGAAAATTAACGTTTCTAAAATGTTCTGTCCATGATGGACGCCTGAGTGCGATGTTAATTGATGCCAATAAACCTTGAGGAAAACAAAAATGTTTCCTTTCTTGCCGTCTTCCGGATCAAGACCCCAACCGGTTGACCCCTGACTCCATTTTCGAAGATTGAAAAAAAGTCCGAAAAGGAGAAGAAGAATGGCAGAAAACGACACAGTCATCATAACAATGAATGTGAGCGCAACGCCGTCAATTCCTGAAAAATAATCCATTATATTAATTCTCCATTTAATTTTTGAAAGCAAATGACTTTTCAGCTTCCCTTTTAGAGATTGCCAATCCGTCATCATTCATCTTTTAACAAATGAATAATAATGATATAAGCAACAGAAAGCCGATCAACAACAATAATAATTATCAAATTGAAATTTTCGTTTTTGGTCCGCAGCGTAAACTGAAAAGTGCAGACGTTCGTTGTGAACATATTTCTGCCAAAAGGATTGTTCGTCTCATATCGAAAAATGAAAGGAACAAACCGACCCGATAGAGCCGATGGCAGAAGTTATAGGCACTCTGTACCAATAATATTTAAAGATTATCACCCAACCGCCGATATAAAACAAAATCAAAAGCTTAAATTGTTCGGAAATTCGAACGATTTTTGAGCCAAAGAAAATTTGAAAAATGACCGAAAATGTCATGATATTCGTCTGAAAATTAAAACGACAAATTTTTACGAATAAAAATGAAACGGAAAAACAAATGAAACGGCAATTAAAATAATGAAACGGCAATCAAAATAATGAAACGGCAATCAAATGAAACGACAATCAAAATAATGAAATAGAATCATTCTGTCTTTTGTTTTATGCCTGATGCCTTACCAAATGAAAATGAAATCAAACCCGGAGACGAATTCGGAGACGAATTCGATGACGGATTCGAAAATAAATTTGATGACGGACCCCGAGACAAAATCGGTGACGAAAGGTCCGGCCCGAATATTCGAGTTGTTTTAACGGAACCGCTCTATCAGGGAAATGTCGGCTCGGTTTGCCGAGTAATGAAAAATTTCGGTTTTTTTGAACTTTATTTGGTGAATCCGTGCCCGCTTGAAGGCGAAGCAAGAGCCATGTCGTCTCATGCGCTTGATGTTCTTCAAAATGCCCGAATCTGCTCAACAATTGAAGAAGCTGTTGCCGGCTGCGATGTTGTGATTGGAACAACGGGATCGCGCGCATTCAAAGGCTGCGACCATATCCGGACACCGGCATTGGCGCCCGGTATTTTGAGAGAAAAAATGGAAGAATTCCACCCCGATACAAAATTCGCACTTTTATTCGGTCGGGAAGACAAGGGATTTTCAAATGAAGAACTCGGTTTGTGCGCTTTAATTGCGACAATTCCGACATCTCATATTTATCCGATTATGAATTTGTCCCACGCTGTCGGCATTATGCTTTACGAACTGTCCGGCGCAAGCTTAACCGGAAAATACAAAACAACCGAACTTAAAGATTTCGAGGCCCTCTGCATCCATTTTGAAGATGTTTTAGAAGACATGGAATTTGACCCTTTCAAAAAAGAAAAAATGACGCTCATGATAAAACGCATTTTCGGCCGCGCCGACTTAACGCCCTGTGAAACAAAAACGCTGCGCGGGATTTTCAGAAAAATTCAATACTATGCCGGCAAATCAAAAGGGGAAGATGTCAGCAAATACGGAAGAGATGTCGAGAACCAATTTGAAAATGCGGATTTTGAAGAAGACTTTGATTTGAGTTTTGTAGATAAAATGAGTGATTGAAGGATTTTGCCTTCAATCGTTTCTTAATTTGTTTTTTTAATAGTTTTACAATTGTGGACATTTTTTATGAATCTCCCGATGATATAAGCAAATAAGAAGGAAACCACAAAATTTCCAATTGCAGAAACAGGCGAATATCCGACAGAGTGATTAAACCAAAAATACCAGGTGAACTCGAGGATTATTACCGCAAGGAACATGAGAAGGTACGCAAATGTTGGTATCCAAGAGAGAAGATGAAGACTCGGCAGCAGTTTTCTGTAAATTAAATAGTAACCGGCATATAGTCCGGCAATTATTGGTAAAATAGAGAGACAGAGCAAGAAGACACTTACCAATGTTTTCAAATCAAGCAACAAACACAAAGCAAGAGAAATAATTACAAAAAAGGTTAGAAGTAAAATCAATAACTTATCCCTGTTTGTTTTATCGTTTTTAGATAATATGGCAAACAAATAAAATAGAGTAATGGAGGGAATCGCGTAAAGAGCGTAAACATTAGGCAAAGAAAAAGAAAAAAGAGAGGGGAGGTCTAAAGTATAAAATATAGTCAATATAAAATCAGGAATAATGTCTGGAATCACTTGACCCTCAATCGTTGAAGAATTACCTATCAGTACCCACAGGATGCAAATGCTGGAAGTGAAGCCGATACTATAAAAAAATACTTCCAATTCGAAACCAAACTTTTTACCAAAAATAAGATAAAAAAGGAGACAAAAAACAAATATCACTAATCCAATGACCCACACTCTGAAAAAATCAGATGAATATATGAAATCCAGATAAATCCAGAAAGCAAGTGGAATTAAAAGAATTAAACATTCTGCAAAAGCAATCTGTACTTTTTTATTGAATATGGATTGATCAATATTCATTTTAAAACCTTCGATTTTTAAATAATAAATGGAAGAAATTGCCTTTTGTCGATACCCAGAGCACCATTTTATGAATTGTATATTTTATAATATTTATAATAATTCATGAAAAAGCAGTATATGTTATTAAAGTTGCCTAAATCAAAAAGAAGAAATCTGAAAATAGAAGTCAGGACCTAAAAAACGGATTATTAAAATCAAAAAATGAAATTAATAATCCCGATAAAGCATATAATCCGCCATATCTTTTAAAAGCTGCTTGGCAGAGCTGTCAGGCAGAATATCCAATTTGGCTTTTCCTTCTTCAACAAAAGAAACGGCTAAGTTTTTGACATAATCCAATGAACCGGAAGCTGTCAGAACGGTAACCGCTTCATCTAAGTCTTCTTTTGTACCGGACCCTTTGCCGAAAGCTTTCGGGCAGACACCAATTTCCGCGGCGTGAATCATGAGAAGCGTTCGCTTTCCTTCAAAAATGTCGCTGCCTTGACGTTTGCCGAGGATTTCTTCGGGCATGATGAGGTCTAAAACATCATCATAAATCTGGAAACCGAGACCGACAAGGCGACCATAATCATAAAGCGCCTGATCCGTCTTTTCGTCGGCACCGCCGATGATGGCACCGATTTGAGCGGCCGCACCGAAAAGGATGGCTGTCTTCTTCTCAATCATTTCGAGATATTCTTCTTTGGAAACCGAATCACGATTTTCAAAATCAATATCCAGCCATTGACCTTCACAGACACCAACACATGTTTTTGAAAGAATATTGGACGCCTTCAAAAGCCCGGCCGGATTGCTGTCCGTTTCCGTAATAATTTCAATTGATTTGGAATAAAGCGTGTCGCCCGCTAAAATGCCGCCGGCTTCGCCCCAAAGCGTGTGGACGGCCGGAAGACCTCGACGCACCGGATCGTTATCCATAATATCGTCATGGACAAGCGTAAACGTGTGCATCAGTTCAACGGCAACTGCCGCAGGAACGGCTTTCTCGGCCATACCGCCGACAGCTTCCGCCGCCGTCAGTAAAACCGCAGGACGGAGTCTTTTTCCGCCGGCTTTGACAATATGCCGAGAAGCTTCATAAAGTCCCGCAGGCTCTTTAATCGGAAGCAAACGGTCGATAGCAATATCGACCGGTATGGATTTCTTTTTAATTTCATCAACAACAGTCATTTTGAAAACTCCCAAAAATCCTGAAAAGATCAGGGTTCGAGGAATAAAATTTCACCGTTTCTGAGAAGGTGAACCGTTTCTCCGAGAACGTAACCCGCATCTTCCGCCATCTCGATATAAGCGCTGTGCATAGCCAAATCGCCGTGTGCCGGAATAACGTGTGTCGGCTGGACCATTCGGAGAAGCTCCCAGTGATCTTCACGGTAAGCGTGGCCGGAAACGTGAACATCGTCATAAATTCGGGCGCCGCGCATTTTTAATTTGGTTTCAAGCGCATATCTGTTGGCGCGTGTCATCGGACTCGGAATAATGTTGGCCGAGAAAATAACGCGGTCGCCTGATTCGACTTGGAAAGGAGTTTCTCCGTTGGCAATTCGAACCAGAATAGAACCGGGCTCACCCTGATGACCGGTAACAATAGGCAGATATTTTTCTTTGCCTTCCATCATAATCTTTTTCAAAGCGCGGTCAACATCTTTTCTCTGCCCGTAAACTTCAACGTTGTCGGGAAGGTTGATATACCCTAAATCATGAGCGGCATAAAGGTATTTTTCCATGGAGCGTCCCATGAAAACCGGAATCCTGCCCATCTCTTCGGCGATTTCAATAATCGCATTCAACCGAGCAATGTGAGAAGCAAAAGTTGTGACGACCATGCCGACATGAGATTCTTCCGTTCCCAAAAGAACATCACGAAGCATTTCTTTAGCAATCGTTTCAGAAGGAGTTTTACCGGAGCGGGCACTGTTCGTTGTTTCTGTAATCATCGCCAAAATACCGTTTTTGCCGAGTCTTTTCAATGCATTAAAATCAGGCGAAACACCGAGAGTCGGCGCGCGGTCCAGCTTGAAATCGCAGGCGTACATCACAGAGCCGTACGGTGTGTGAATCACTGCAATCACGCTGTCAATAATACTGTGCGGAATACTGATAAATTCAACACTGATGTCGTCGGTAATGTCGTACGTTCCGCCCGCTTTTAAAGCGATGAGCGGATTGTTGACTTTGAATTTCTTTTCCTCTTCAATCTGCTGGCGAATCAGCGCCGTGGTGTACGGCGTTGAAATAATCGGCGCATTGTAACGGTGCGCTAATTTCGGGATGGCACCGATGTGGTCCAAGTGCCCGTGCGTACAAACGATTGCGCGGACGGTTCCGTTGACATCTCTCATGATGGTGTCGTCCGGAATGGCACCCATGTTGATTAACTCCAACGAATGCATGCGGTCGATTTCCGCATCTTCATGAATCTGGACACGATCAAGGCGAATGCCCATATCTAAAATAATTATATCTTCGCCGGCGACAATAGCTGTCATATTGCGGCCCATTTCATTATAGCCGCCAACGGCAACAATTCCTATATCTTCCATTTTGATAGTTCCTATTATGTTTGTTTTTATAAGCTTATATTTTATTTTTGATTTGATAGTTTTATTTTTTAATATTTAGACTTTAATTGATTTTTCATTTTTGGAATTGAATCTTCTTAAATTCTAATATGCGAGATGAATGTGAAAGTGAATGAAACGAATACCATTTAAAGAATGTCAAGAGACATTAAAGATTAAAGGATATCGTCAGATGCATAATCGCTTATATTAAATCCGCGGCGCGTTAAATATTCCGAAGTTTTGCCGACGACAACCGCAGGGGTTCTGGAAAGCATTTTAATGTCGGCGCATCCCGTCAAAAACATGGATGCTTTGAGTTCTTGTTCAAACATACGCAGCATTTTAACAACCGCGTCTTTTCCTTCAAAAGCGGCGTTTACAAAAGGCAATGCCGCACTTGCCGCTGTTCCGCCGAGCGCAATAGATTTAGCAACATCGACGCCGGTCCTGACGCCACCGGTTGCGATAACGGGGAGAGCGACTTTACACTCGATTAAACTCGGAACCGTCGGAATACCGAAATCCCAAAACAGTTCGCCTAAATGCTCCCGGAATGTGTCTTTTTCTTCTTTGGCGCGATAAACTTCAACGCCGGCCCAGCTCGTTCCGCCGACACCGCCGACATCAATCGCGCTGACACCCGCTTTTTTCAAAAGCAACGCATCTTCTCTGGAGATGCCTGCCCCCGTTTCTTTAGCAATGACGGGAACGCTTGACGACGAGCAGATATTTTCAATCATTTCCAAGCAGCCCGTCGCATCCAAATCGCCTTCCGGCTGAACGGCTTCCTGAAGGAAATTTAAATGAACGGCAATCGCGTCCGCATCAATCATGGAGACGAGTGAATTGACTTTATCGGTTCCATATTCTTTAATTTGGGCCGCGCCGATATTCCCATAAACAAATGCGGTAGGTGCTTTTTCACGAACGATTTTAAACGAACCAACTTGTTTCGGGTCATCAATGGCTGCGCGCTGACTTCCGACGCCGATTCCGATTCCGACTTCCTCGGCGGCGCCGGCCAAAGCCGCGTTAATCGCCGTTGTTTCCGGATGTCCGCCTGTAATAGACGCAATCAAAAACGGAAACGAAAGTCTTTTCCCGAAGAAATCGACAGACGTATTAATATGATTCATGGAGATTTCGGGCAAAGCGCGATGAACCAAAATGACATCTTCAAAACCGGCAGTTCCTTTTTTTGATTCCACGGGGCACTGCGCGCAAAGTTCCAAATGTTCCATTTTTCTGCGTGATGTTTCGTGTTCCATTTTTAAAAGCTCCGGTTTTTCGAATAAAATAAAATCGAAAAGAATATTGATAATTAAATAATAATTAAATAATAAAGCTGATTTTCATTTTAACCTAAAATGCATTGCATAACCTATTCGGTAATAGTATATAAATAATTCATAAAACAAATTTAAAAATCATCTTGACCGCAAATGTAACAGTCGGACTTTTGAATCAGACCGTTAGAATAAACGGTTTTTTGTTGTGTTGAAATAAACGATTTTTTGTTGTGTTGAAATAAACGATTTTTTGTTGTGTCGAAATAAACGGTTCTTTTGTTGTATTGATTGTGCGGAAATATTTTTTTTCAATCTCTGCAAATCAGTGTCCCGACACTTTTTCCGTTCAAATAATCCGCCACGCTTTCCGGAATGTTGGCGTTAAAAATACGGGACTCGATTCCGGTTTTTTCGGCCAGTTCTAATATTTCGGACACTTTCCCGAGCATTCCGCCGGTCACATCTGTTCCGGCAGAGCCGCCGATATGAGATTTGAAAGAGTCAAATGTTTTCGGCGTAATTTTGGGAATGGTTTTACCGTCGGAAGTTAAAACGCCGTTCGTTGCCGAGCCGAGGCCGACGCGTTTGGCGCCGAGCGCTGCCGCCACGTATGGAAGAGACTGATCTCCCGACAAAATGCAGGCACCGCGCTTTGTATCCATGCAGACGTCGCCGTGAAGGACCGGAACCAAATTATGTTTCAGCATTTCGGAAATTTGTTCGGTATACAAATGCGTTAAACGCCCGTCACTGCAGATTGAAAAAGAAAGCGGATTCAGTGGAACGGCGGGGATGCCTTCTTGTCGAAGTGCCAAAACAATCATTTCGTTCAGTTTTCGAACGGAATCATGCGTTTTTAAAAAGCCTTCTTCGTGGAATCCTTTGTCTAAGCCGTACTGTTTTGCATAAACGTGGCCGTAAGAACCCGCACCGTGAACAAGAACCAATTTACCCGAGAAGCCGGCAATTTCCCGAGCGATGCGGGTCATTTCATCTTCCTTAGCTTGCCCGACCGCTGCGGATTTGTCCGTAACGGCGCTGCCGCCGACTTTTAAAACTGTAATGTCGGAATTGGTATTAGAATTTGAAGTCATAAAATCCCTTTGAACTGTATTGACGATATCGAAAAGTTATGATAAATGATAAAGAATGATTGATGAAATAAAGAATGATTGGAATTATCAGAAATTAAGATTTTCCTTCGATACGAACACCCGTGTTGGAAGTTCTGCAAATGAACGAATCCCCGCCTGCTCTTTTAATAGAATGGGCAACGCGCGACAGATTTTTGTGTTCGCAAAGCGCAATCATGCATCCGCCGCCGCCGGCACCGGTTATTTTGGATCCGAGCGCCCCCGCTTTTCGGGAAGCGTAAACCAACTCGGACAATTCTTTTGACCCGACGCCAATCGAATCCAAAAGACCTTGATTAATATTCATCAGTTCGCCGACCGTATGGAAATCGCCTTCGCGGATAAATTCAACGCCTGTTTCGGAAATTGCACTGATCGTATCCATGATTTGGCCGATCACGACCGGATGTCTTTCTTTTAAAGCCGCCACATTTGAGACGATTTTACGGGTGGAGGAGAATTTTCCGGTGTTCCCGATAACGATGAGCATATCATAAAATCCCAGCTTTTTTTTGTCGGGGATTTGAACCATGCCGCCAAAAGTGGAAACAAATGTATCCGTCGGGCTGGCACGCCCCTGCACTTCCGTTTCGACGCGATGACCCATTTGAGCAATTTCATCCAATGACAGATTTGTGCCATAAAATGTATCCAACGCCTTAATTGTTGCAATCGTAACAGCGGCCGACGAACCGAGACCGGAACCGATCGGAATATCTGACCGAATATCAATGCAAACCCCCGAAACGGTTGTCAGCTCTTTAAAGATTTCAACGACGGCATAAATGTAAGGGTGTTTTCGCGGATTTAAATCAATATTTCCGCCGGGACTTTTAATTTGAACGGAAGACGAGTCCTCAACCGTCACATAAGCACGCAAATCAATCGCACAGGCGATTGCCGTTTTACCGTAAACGACAGCGTGTTCGCCGAATAAGAAAATTTTGCCAGGCGCGGAACATGTAATCATTTGAAACACCGTAAAAAGAATAAAACTTGAAGGATAAATTGTAACCTTAATTTATAAATTCATTCCTTGTTTTGTAAAATCAGAGAAAATAAAACCGAATTTTTATCTGAAATTCTTTTTTAACCGAAATTTTACACACAAAAATATTCAAAACCAACCCGGAAAACTTCAGAATATAGAGCAAAATTGATATAGAATAATATCAGAATGATGATAGAATAAAGATAGAATAAATAGAAATACGATTCAAGCAAATGATAAATGAAGATATTAATTCAAAATTTAACTCAAAATATAACCCGAGATAATATAGATCAAAATATAAATCAGGAAGTGAAAATGATGATGCAAATCAGGCCTGTCACGGATTTGAGGAACAAATTTCCGGAAATCGAATCAATCATAAAAGAAGGAAAGCCGGTCTATCTCACAAAAAACGGTTATGGAACGGCAGTTGTCATGAGTTTGGAAAAGTATTCCGAATTGACGGAAGAAAGCAACTACATTGAAATGAAATTGGACGAAGCCGACCGTGCCGCCGAAGAATCGGATATCCGCCGCACACATAAAGAAGTTTTTTCGCGTATGAAAGAGAAATTTGAATGACATCATATAAAATTCGGTATCTGCCAACATTTGAAAAGGACTTGGAGGACGCGTTGGATTATGTCGCCCTCCATCTTCAAAATCCGACGGCTGCAACCAATTTGCTGAAGGAAACGGAAGAAACGATATTAGAAAGACTTTCCGCGCCTTTGGCATTTGAACCGTATTATTCAAAAAAAGAAAGAAAATATCCGTACTACCGTATTCGAATTAAAAATTATGTTATCTATTATGTTGTTATTGAAAACGTTATGGAATTAAGACGTTTTGTGCACAGCAGGCGCAATATTGGAAATTTAATTTAAATATTTAATTAAGTTTAATTAAGTGTCAGAATTTTGATAGAGGTACAGTAATCTTCTTTTTAGAATTTGTTTTAGAATTGGTTTTAGAATTGGTTTTCAGCACTTTAGGATTAGTTTTCGGCTTTTTGGAATTATGTTCCGGCATTTTTTGAAATCTTCTGACAGTACAGTCTTCCGCCTTTGAAATAACTTTTTTCATCAATGTCGAAAACGGATAATTTTGGAATTCTTCTTTTGAAACAAACCCGATTCCGCCTTTGAATTTTTCGAAAAGAATGGCTTTTTCCTCTTCTTTGATTTTTATCCGATAAACATAAAGTGTCAGATTGATGTGTGTAAAAATATGCCGGACATGAACGCCCGTATCCGTCCAATCGGCTTCTTCAATCGGAAAAGGAATCGTTTTTAAATTTTCGGCACCGCCGACGACTGCCTCCCATGGAAATTCCGTTAATCCAAAAAGAAGACCTTTTTCTGTCCGTTTTCGAATAAAAATCGAGCCGCTTTCATTTTCAATCCAAAACAGTTTTCCGACTTTGTCGATTTTTTGAAGTTTGTCTATTCGGGGAATAGAATCGACCACATTTTTATGAAGCGCCGCACAGTAATTTTCAAACGGACAGGACGCGCAGGACGGATTTTTCGGCGTGCAAACCGTCGCGCCGAGGTCCATGATGGCGGATGTGTAGTCGGCCGCTCTTTTTTTCGGCATCAGATGTTTCGCTTTCTCAATAATATCGGGCATGCTTTCGGATGTGCTTTCTCGAATTCCGTAAACTCTTGATATCACGCGGACGACATTGCCGTCAATAACAGCTTCCTGCTTGTCGAAGGCGAGAGAAGAAATGCTGGCGGCCGTATAAGGACCGATTCCGGGAAGCTTGAGCAACTCTTCACGATTTTCCGGAAATCTACCGCCGTATTTTTCGGTCAGAACTTGAGCGCATTCATGCATTTTTCGGGCGCGTGCGTAATAGCCGAGACCTTGCCACATTAAGAGAACATCATCGATGTCGGCGACAGCCAACGATTGAATATCCGGAAATTTTTCCGTAAATCTGTAAAAATAGGGAATAACGGTTTTGACTGTTGTTTGCTGAAGCATGATTTCCGATATCCAAACCACATAAGGATTCGGATGCGCGCCGCGAGTCCGCCACGGCAGATCGCGACCGAATTCATCGTACCATGCCAGCAATTTTAAAGGAAGCGTTTTTGAAAAATTCGAATTAATCGAATTTTCAGAATTAGTAGAAAGGATCTTCATAATATCGTTCAAACAATTTCGGACAGACGGCTTCAAGCGTTTTCGGGTCATCTTCGTCCCACGTCAATTCAATTTCCAAAATGGAGAACTGATCATCAAACGTGTCCAAGACATCGTAAAAATCATCTTTGCCGGTCACTTCTTCATAAGCATCCAAGGCGGCGTACAGAATTTCTTCGTTTTCGGGAAAATCGGATTCGTCGGCGTCCGCAAGGAAATCGATTAAAGAATCCGGATTTTCAATCGCCTTTTCAAACATCGTTCTGCCTTTCGAGACCAGCCAGGCGCGGAAATAATCAAAAGAATCATCCGAACATCCGCCGCAAATAATGTAAGCGGCCGCCCACAAATCCGAACTGTAAGACAATTCCAAAAATTTATCCAGCCGATAATCAAAACCAAAAATATCATCTACCGTCATTGTCGATAACAGATTCACCAGATTGTCCAGCTGGTCTTGAGGGTCGTCAGCTTTTGTTTTTTCAATAATCTCCCAAAACAAGTCTTCGGACATCAGATTTTCACGGGAGCTGCGAATCGGTTTAGTTTCAAGAGACATTTTTTTCAACCTCTTACTTTTTAATAATTCGAATGTTCTTCAGTAATCATTCGGGTTGTCCGGTTTGTTTGACCGAGTTTTCTTTTTCTTCGAGGAGGAACAGGAAATCGGAATCATTCCATAGAGATTCGTAGTCAATATCCTCTTTTGCCCATTCCGCCGACTCTTTGTTGAAATTGACGGCTTTTTTGAGATATTTCAAACTTTCGTCTTTTTGGCCGAGAACGGCAAAAATACCGCCGATGCGGAACCATGAGTCGGGAAGATCCGGAATTAATTTGAGAAGGGTACTGAAAGCTTCGATCGCATCTTCTTTTTGACCGAGTTTGAGAAGAAGATGACCTTTATCGTACCAAGCTTCTTTACCGGTCGGGTCGATTTGAATGACTTGATCAAAAGATTTGACAGCTTTCTCGTATTTTTCCAATTGAACTTCAGCCAAAGCTTTGTTGTAAGCGGCATTATAATCGCTGCCGTTTTCGGCAAGAATGGAATCATAAATTTCAACGGCTTCTTCAAATCTTTTTAATTGCAGAAGCGCCGTTGCTTTGTTATAAACAGCGTCTTTATTTTCATGATTCACTTCATAAGCTTTAGAATAGCTTGCAATGGCATCTTCAAAAAAACCGAGCTCGGATTGAATAATGCCTTTATTGTAATAAGCGTCGCTGTCATCCGGATTTAATTCCACGGCAGTGTCGTAAGCATCCATTGCTTCATAAAATCGGCTGAGAGAATGAAGCGTCAACCCTTTATTATACCAAGCATCACCGTTTTCGGGTTCTTTTTCAAGAATGTCCTCATAAAATTCAAGCGCTCTTTCGCGTTCGGAAAGCTGATTAAGAACATAGCCTTTATCGAAAAATTCGGATTCGCCGTCGGATTCGTTGAGTTTTTCCGCACCCGTTTCATCAATCATTTCGGTTTTTTCTGCGTCTGCCATTTTTTACAACCTTCTCTGTTAAATTATAATACAATTAATAGTGTAATTTCAAAACCTTGTACCCTTTTAATCTTTTTGCTGAATTTTGACTGAAACATTTTGAAATGAACGTAATCTTTAGAAGGTGCAACGATACATTTAAAAATTTAGCCCCGCATTTGTAATTGATTTACATCGTTTTAATTTAATTAAATTTCAACACAAGGAAAGGAATTGTATGTTTATTGTCATGTCCCTCGGTGGTTCGATTCTTGCAGGCGATTTAGATGCCGCTCGTTTTAAAACGTATGCGGAAACATTAAAAGTGATTGCAAAAAAGCACAAACTTTTATTGGTTGTCGGCGGCGGTGTTTATGCTCGAAAATATATAGAAACCGCCAAAGCCGCCGGAGCGGATGAAGTCACCTGCGATTTTATCGGTATTGACGTGACAAGAATCAACGCAAAAATGCTGATTGCCGCACTCGGAAACGTTGCTTATCCTGAAGTGCCGACGAATTATAATGAAGCGGCCGTTGCCGCCGAGTCGAATAAAATTGTTGTCATGGGCGGCGTTTTGCCGGGACAGACAACAGATGCCGTTGCGGCGGCGCTCTCGGAATATTTAAAAGCCGACCTCTTTTTAATTCCAACATCGGTTGACGGAATTTATTCAGCCGATCCGAATATCGATAAAAATGCGGTCAAATTCAAAACAATGACGGCAAACGACCTTGTGAAGATGTCGGGGACAATGTCACTGAAAGCCGGTTCAAAATCGCCGATTGACCCGATTGCCTGTAAAATGATTGAAAGAAGCGGTATCCGCACAATCGTTCTTGACGGCAGAAATATCAAAACAATGACGAAAATCATAGAAAATGAAGAAAAAGGACCGCAATCGGAATGTGACGGAACAATCATCACCTCCTGATTTTTGAAGTATTTTTACGATTTCATTTTTTTAATTATTTTTTTTGGTCTTTTAATTACTTTTTTTGGCCTTTTAATTTTTTTTTGGTCTTTTAATTTTTTTTTGGTTTTTTAGTTTTTTTTTGGTTTTTTAATTATTTATTAAATTATATTTTAAAAAAAAACGGAGAAATTGCCGTTTTAAAGAAAAAAAGACAGTTATTCTTTTATTGAATGACGGATTCAAAATTTATTTTATTCATTAAAAAATGTGATATAATGTCTCTTGAAAAAATAAAAACAATAACATTAATGTGCTGTTTGCCGGATTTGGCCAGCGTCAACATTAAAGACCGCCTTTTGGAATTGGAAAAATGGACAACTGTTGAAATCCCGCCGGTTCAAAAAATGAAAGAATCATTGGAGATGTATCCGATTTCAGCATCCAGGTTATATGCGGAAGAAAAAGAATTAACGAATTTATTTACGGGCGTGTACGAACTCGTTAAAAACGGCATATTGCTTCGTCTTTTTTTGATAGACGGACGAATTATTTTTCAGGATTATTTAGACAAACGGCTGGAATTTCTGGGTTTTGAAACCGATTTAATTGTTTTTCTTTCGAAACACAAAAGCCAAAGCGAGACCAAGGCACTGACCGCTCACCCGACCGGAAATTATGCCAGTGCCGACTACGGCGGCCATTCGTATTCCGTCTGTACGCCCGCTCCGGTTGAAATGAAAAAACTATTACTGGCAATGGACAGACTGAATGAGGAAACCGATCTCGGCTATGACGTAACGTTTGAAATAACGCACCACGGGCCGACAGAGTTGGATGTTCCGTCGCTGTTCATTGAAATCGGAAGTACGGAAGTGGAATGGGCGGACCAAAAACCGGGAGCCGTTGTTGCAAAAGCCGTTTTGTCGCTTGCGGAAGCGGATGATATTCACGCAAAAGATGAGAGAATTTCAAAAGAAGCAAAACTTCTTCAAGATCAAGTGGTTGCCGTTGCTTTCGGCGGCGGTCATTATGGCGAACGCCAAACCGTGAATGTATTTCGGACGCGGCTGGCATTCGGACATATGTTTCCGAAATATCAGCTGGAAAGCATAACGGAAGAACTGATATTGAAAGCATTTGATAAAACGGGCGCCAGAATTGCCTTTTTTGATAAAAAATCAATGAAAGGGTCGGACAGAAGAAGAATTACTGAAATTTTGGAAAAAAACAATATCCCCATTTTAAATGACAGAGATGCCGCCGCAGAATACGGTATCGGATTTAATTTAAGAGAAAAAGGAAGAGAGAGCGGCGAATAAAACGGGATTATTTCAAAAACGGCCGCAGCTTTTCCGCAATTTCAGTGACCATTTCTTCAATGGTTTTGCCGTCGCCCGAAACCGTTAAGTCGGCATACTTTTGATAAAGCGGCAGCCGTTCGTCATATAAATTTTCTAAACTTTGGCCATCTTTTAATGCAATGCCGCGTGTTGAAATGTTTTGAATGCGCCGCATAATTTCCGGAAAAGAAACATCCAAATAAACAATTACGCCGATTTTTTGAAAACGGTCCATGGATTTTTCGCTGTAAACAACGCTGCCGCCGGTTGAAATGACGCTGCGGGAAACGGATATTTCAGAAACAATGCGTTCTTCAATTTCAACAAACTCAAAAAAACCTTTTTGATTAACGAGCTCTTGAAGAAGAATTCCCTCTTGCTGCTGAATCAGTAAGTCGGTGTCCGTAAAAGACAGACCGAGCGTTTTTGCCAAAAGGATGCCGGATGTGCTTTTTCCTGAGCCGGGCATGCCGATGAGAACAACATTTGTTTTGAAAGATTTCATTTTTACTCAGCTCCGAGAAATGATTAATAGGTTTTTATAACGGATTTTTACAAAGGGTTTTTGAAAATTTTTCCCGGCACTTTTTGCCGTATTTAAATATGTATTATACAGAAAATATGTATTTTACAGAAAAGAAAGTTTATAATCCTTCCGAACATAAAAAAGAAAATTTAAAATCCGATGATTAAAATAAAAAATTAAAACACGAGAACGCCGGATCAACGGGGGAAGACGGCGCGGGGGAAACAATATGGGTATACTTGACAAATACCAAACACTTATTATTTTTGCGGGGATTCCGATTGGTTTATTGATCGGGCAAATTGGAATGATAGAACAATATGCCGAAAACTTTGTCACGCCTTTTCTTTTTGTGATGTTATTCGGCGCTTTTTTGAATATTCCGTTAACGGATTATCGAAAAGCGTTTAAAAACACGCGTTTTTCCGCAACCGTTGTTCTGATTAATTTTATTTGGACGCCGATATTGGTTTGGTTTTTAGGAAGAACATTTCTGTCAGGATCGCCCATTTTGCAGATCGGATTTATCATGCTGATGGTTACGCCCTGCACAGACTGGTACCTCATATTTACAGGAATGGCAAAGGGAAATGTTCCGCTGTCGGCAACGGTGCTTCCTGTGAATCTCGTCCTTCAGGTCATATTGCTGCCGGTTTATCTTTTGATTTTCGGCGGAATCTCCGGAACCGTGGATATTCACGCGGTAATCATTAGTGTGATTATTATGCTGATTCTGCCGTTTTTATTGGCGCAGATCGGAAAGCTGCTTTTGAAAAAGATTCGAACGGAAAAAGCAGACAAAGTACACAGCTTATTCGGCTCATTACAGATTATATTGCTTTCCATGGCGATTGCGGCGATGTTTGCGTCAAAGGGAAACGACCTTTTGGCGAGTTTAAACATTGTTGTGATTTTGGTGATTCCTCTCCTTTTGTTTTATGTCATTAATTTTGTTTTGGCGCAGGTCGTCGGCAAAGGCTTCCGTTATTCATATGAAGACACGGCCAGCCTGACATTGACAACGATTGCAAAGAACTCTCCGATGACACTTGGTGTCGCATTGCTGGCTTTTCCGGACGAACCGCTGATTCATATAATTATGATTATTGAACCGCTGATAGAGCTGCCGATTATGATGCTGATTACAAGAACACTGATTGTCATTCGCAAACGGCGGATGAAAAATACAGATCAAGTATCCTTGTAAGAAGAAGCTGCGGTTTTGATTTCAGCCCGAAATTTTTACCCGGCCCATAAAATCGATACGAATGACCCGTGCCGTTTTCCACGAATCTAAAAAATATATAGAATATATAGAATATTGGAAGAAGGTATATAACCGATTTCATGCTTGTCACTTCATTTTACAAGAGATTTGAAAGGGTAATTTTTCGGAGAAAACAATGGACATAATACTTATCGGTGCACTTGTTATCGCCGGATTTTATATGGCTTGGAATATCGGTGCGAACGATTTGGCCAATGCCATGGGAACATCGGTCGGTTCAAAAGCACTGACGATGAAACAAGTTATTGTTTTGGCGGCGGTCTTTGAATTTGCCGGCGCACTTTTATTTGGGGAAAAAGTAACGGGGAAGATTGCGAAAGGAATTGTCCCGTTGGACTTGATTGTAGAAATCGACCCGCTTATTGTTACTGTCGGAATGTTGGCAGCAATTTTGGCCGCCGCATTTTGGATTACCTGCGCTACTTTTTATAATTTACCGGTTTCGACAACACACTCTCTTGTCGGTGCCGTCACCGGGTTTGGTATTGTCTGTATTCTCTATGGCTACATCGGCTTTAGTGATATGGAATGGGTCAGTTTGATAAGTATTGCCGCCAGTTGGCTCATTTCTCCGCTGATCGGTGGTATTGTATCGTTTTCAGTCTTTTTCCTCGTTCGGAAATTCTTGCTTGTAAAATCTGAAAATGTTGCCGGAATTGAAAAGAAATTTGTTTGGGCCCAAGTGGCAACCGCCTGTTTTGTGGCGTTTGCACACGGTTCCAATGATGTGTCAAATGCAATCGGTCCTCTTTATGCTGTATTTCATATGTACGAATATGATGCCGTCGGTCCGTTCAGTCTGACAACAGCGCTTTTGATTCTCGGCGGCGGTGGAATTGTCATCGGTTTGGCGACATGGGGTCATAAAGTTATTGATACGGTCGGCACAAAAATTACGGAACTGACACCGACACGAGGCTTTTCCGCAGAATTTTCAACTGCTTCTGTTGTTTTGGCAAACAGTTTTATCGGTCTTCCGGTTTCGACAACACACACTCTGATTGGTTCTATAATCGGAGTCGGTTTAGCCGGCGGATTGTCAGGTGTTAATTTCAGCGTGATTAAAAATATTGTCAGATCATGGGTCATTACCCTACCGGTCGCCGCCCTAACTTCTATAATTATTTTCCTGCCGCTGTCCTGGATTTTCCTTTAAGCAGAAATGTGCAGGATTAATAAGTCAGCCGAATTTATGTTCGGTTGATTATTTTATTTTCACTGAAAAATCTAATTTTATTGAAAATAACGCCATTATTAGAAATTAGTTTTAATAGGGAATGATAACTTATATTAACTAGATGAGATATAACATAAAAAAACACAATATTACAAAAAGATAAAAAACATAAAAAACGTATAAAACTACAAAACGTACATTCAGTAGGAATAAAAAATGAAGTTACATCAAAAAATGAAAATATTTTTAATTTTTTTAATAATCGCATATACAAGCATTACCGCCGCATCTGCCGGATCTTTTACAGACTTGGAACAGAAAATCAATAATACTACCGGCATCCTTACTTTATCCGAAGATTACATTTATGACGGCAGCGTCGACAGTAAGTTCAGTGATGGAATACCAATTAATAAAAATTTGATTATTGACGGCAATGGAAAAACAATTGATGCCGATGGTCAAATCAGAATATTTAATATTTCTTATGGTGTAGAAGTGACCATGGAAAATATAACATTCCAAAATGGAAACACTACCGAAGGAGGAGGTGCCATTTTCTGTATAGGCGAACTGACCGTGAAGAACTGTACATTCACAGATAATAAAGCAAGAATGGGCGGTGCATTATTTACAACAACCCAACATTTGACCGTTGAGGATTCTACATTTAAAAATAACTCTGCTTCCGATGCAGGCGGCTCAATATTCACAGGAGAGGATACAACCATAACCGGATCTTTTTTCCAAAATAACACCGCCCCTGACGGATCAATATATTTAATGTATATAATGAATGATGTCACCGGTGAAGAAAATCTCCTGAATTATAATATAATTCTTGAGAGTGGAATTGCGATTTATAACAGTGGATCCGGAACAATAAATGCCGATTTTAACTGGTGGGGAGACAATAATGACCCTCTGTTAAAAGTAACGGGAGACCAAATTGAAATTAACAATTATTATACAATCCGTCTCGCATCAATCGATTCGCCGAAATACAACGAAGAATATGAATTTGATTATATATTCGAGTTAAATGACAACGGAGACCATGACAGTAGTCTGCTTCCGGAATTTATTGTAGACATAAAATACAATACGGGACTTACGGACAGCATCGACGGACGTTATAATGAAACATTGGCTGTCATCATCGATACCATTCAAGATAATGAGATTGAGGCATATTTTTTGGATACAAGTGTGACTTCTCTGACCTTTAGAATTAAAGGAATCGTGGACCTCACAATTGACTTGTCGAAGAGTGTTGTCAATGTCGAAGAACTGATTGAAATAACGATTGAGGCAACGGACCAAGACGGCCGCCCCATGGATATCGATGTGAAATTGTATGCAAACGACATTCTGAGTGATACCGTCACTTTGGTAAACGGAGTCGGAAAGGGTGACTATACGCCCACGGACATCGGAGTCGTGACGATTAGAGCCGAATTTAAAGACGACGATTACAACGATGCGGAAGCGGAAGAAACATTCGCTGCAAAGGGCACTGTGGAGCTTACAATTGACTTGTCGAAGAATGTTGTCAATGTCGGAGAACAGATTGAAATAACGATTGAGGCAACGGATCAAGACGGCAGCCCCATGGATATCGATGTGAAATTGTATGCAAACGGCACTCTGATTGATACCGTCACTTTGGTAAACGGAGTCGGAAAAAGCGATTACACGCCCACGAAAGTCGGAATCGTGACGATGAAAGCCGAATTTAAAGACGATGATTACAACGATGCGGAAGCGGAAGAAACATTCGCTGTAAAGGGCACTGTGGAGCTTACAATCGACTTGTCAAAGAGTGTTGTCAATGTCGGAGAACAGATTGAAATAACGATTGAGGCAACGGACCAAGACGGCAGCCCCATGGATATCGATGTGAAATTGTATGCAAACGACACTTTGATTGATACCGTTACTTTGGTAAACGGAGTCGGAAAGGGCGACTATACGCCCACGGATGTCGGAATCGTGACGATTAGAGCCGAATTTAAAGACGATGATTACAACGATGCGGAAGCGGAAGAAACATTCGCTGTAAAGGGCACTGTGGAGCTTACAATTGACTTGTCGAAGAGTGTTGTCAATGTCGGAGAACAGATTGAAATAACGATTGAGGCAACGGACCAAGACGGCCGCCCTATGGATATCGATGTGAAATTGTATGCAAACGACATTCTGATTGATACCGTCACTTTGGTAAACGGAGTCGGAAAGGGTGACTATACGCCCACGGACATCGGAGTCGTGACGATTAGAGCCGAATTTAAAGATGATGATTACAACGATGCGGAAGCGGAGGAAAAATTCGCTGTAAAGGGCACTGTGAAGCTTACAATTGACTTGTCGAAGAATATTGTCAATGTCGGAGAACAGATTGAAATAACGATTGAGGCAACGGATCAAAACGGCAGCCCCATGGATATCGATGTAAAATTGTATGCAAACGGCACTCTGATTGATACCGTCACTTTGATAAACGGAGTCGGAAAGGGCGACTATACGCCCACGGATGTCGGAGTCGTGACGATTAGAGCCGAATTTAAAGACGACGATTACAACGGTGCGGAAGCGGATGAAAAAATAACTGTAAAGAATCCGCCGTCGATCGGGTCGTCAGGATCATCCGGGTCAAACAGACCGTCGTCCTCGAATATAGAGATTGAAATCTCGGATGCGACGATTGTTTTGGGAGAAGAAATTGATGTAACGATTCAATTGATTGGCCGGAACACCCCGCTGGCGAACAAAAAGGTCATTCTCTATGAAAACGGCAAAATATATGGAGAATACGTAACGGATGAAAATGGTCTGGCAAAAATAAAATACATGCCGTCGGTTCCAGGAGAATATGAACTTAAGATTGTGTTCCCCGGCAATAATCTGCATACCGGCTCCGAGAGTACGGCCATTATAAAAGTTATTGAATCTTCACCGCTTGAGCCGACCGACCCTCAGTCACCCGCTCCGCCGGATTTGACCGAACCGCCCGCAAACGAAACGAATATCCCGATAATCATCATATTGACAGTTTTGTTCGTGATTTTAACGAGTGAGCTCTGTTTAATCTATATAACCCATACCAAGAGAAAAGGAAGATGAAATCAATCATTTTTCTTTTTCTATTTTTTGCTATTATTTTCATTTTATTTTCATTTTAATTTCATTTCAATTTCATTTCAATTTCATTTCAATTTCTATTTCAATTTCTATTTCAATTTCTATTTCAATTTCTATTTCAATTTCTATTTCCCGATTATATTTTTCAGTTCTCTCTTTTAAAAATTCGGAATTTACTTTCGAAAAATAAATGCGGAAAAAGAAATGACAAATGTTCAAGAGACAGAAAAGGATAAGAATAGAAAGAGAAGTAATAGGAAAACAGATACAATATTTAGCGCGGATGAGCGGTAAATAAAAAGATAAATAACAATGAGTGATTGAGAGTGCCTTACAGATACATGAGATCTATTTTAAACATTTTTGTGGATTCCCCGTTGAACGAACTCGGAAAACATGCGGAAAAAGTGATTGAAGCAACGGACCGCTTATCCGAGATGTTAGATGCTTATCTGGAAGGAGACTCTGAAAAAGTTGAATCGCTGTGCCAAGAGATTGATGAATTAGAGCATGAGGCGGACAAAATGAAACAGCAGTTTCGGGTTGTCCTTCCGAATTCGGTCGTCACAAAATTGGACACGAACCTTTTAATTGCCTTTTTGAAATTGCAGGACGGGATTGCAAATCTTGCTCAGGATTCCGCCCATTGGATGACATTGAGATCGGGCACGGAGATTCCGGAAGAAATCAAAACCGACCTGCGTGAATTAATGAAAATGTCGATGAGATGCATCAGAGAATATGAAAAAGTTATAGAAGGGTTGGAAAAGATTGAAAGCACTTCTTACAGCAAAGTTGAAATTCACAGACATGTCGATAAGATTCCCGAACTCGAAAAAATGGAATATGAAGTGGATGTTTTTGAGATAAAAGTTTTAAAGACAATTTTCAAACACGAAAATGACATCAGCGGAGCCGGCATATATCACCTTGTCCGATTGGTGGATAACATCGGAGACGTGGCCGACAAAACGGCAAACGCCGCGGACATCATGAGAAGAACACTGCTTAAAGAAACATAAGTAAAGTTCTTTTCTATTTTTCACTTTTTTTCACGTTTTGAATCAAACGTCTTTTTTATTTTTATTTAATTTTGTGCTCTTTTGTTAGTTCATCCGCTTTTGTTAGTTCATCCGCTTTTGTTAGTTCATCCGCTTTTGTTAGTTCATCCGCTTTTGTTATATCGTCTATTTTCGTTAAAAAAGAACGATGAGAACGCGCAAAAACAAATACAAAAATAATGCAAAAACAATGTGAAAATGACATAAAAAGAAAGTGAAGAACGGTAAAAATAATAAAAGAAGTAAAAGATGAGAAAAGTAAAAGAATTAATTTTCGAGAACAATCTCGATATTAATGTCTTTAGGTACTTGAATTCTCATTAATTGGCGAAGAGCACGTTCATCGGCAGCAAGGTCGATGAGTCTTTTGTGGACACGCATCTCCCAGTGGTCCCAGGTTGCTGTTCCGTCGCCGCTCGGGCTTTTTCTTGTCGGAACGACCAATTTTTTGGTCGGAAGGGGAACCGGACCGGAAATGCTGACGCCGGTTCTTTCGGCAATTGCTTTGACCTGATTGCAAACGCTGTCAAGGTCGGTGGGACTGATGCCTGATAATCTGATTCTTGCTTTTTGCATGGTTTGACTCTCCCTAAAAAAAAAGGAAAATAGAGAAGAAAGAATTACTCTTTCTTCTTAACGCTGAGGCAAACACCTGCCGCAATGGTCATACCCATATCACGGATAGCGAATCTTCCGAGCTGCGGGATTTCTTTTGCGGGTTCAAGGACCATGGGTTTGGTCGGCTTGAATGTAACGATAGCTGCGTCACCTGCTTTAATGAATGCAGGGTTTTCTTCTTTGGGCTGACCGGTCTTCGGGTCGAGTTTTTTGTCGATGGACATAAACATACAAGCGACCTGAGTGGTGTGGGTGTGGAAGACGGGGGTGTAGCCGACTGTGATTGCGGACGGGTGCTGGAGAACAACAATCTGTCCGGTGAATTCATCTGCAACTGACGGCGGTGCGCTCTTGGGACCGCAAACGTCTCCGCGTCTGACATCGTTCTTGCCGATACCGCGAACGCTCCAGCCGATGTTGTCACCGGGGACAGCCTGCGGAATTTCTTCGTGGTGCATTTCGATGGATTTAACCTCACCGGCTGCGCCGGAGGGCATGAAAACGACTGTGTCGCCTTTCTTCATGATACCTGTTTCGACACGGCCGACCGGAACGGTTCCGATACCGGAGATGGTGTATGCGTCTTCAACGGGGATTCTTAACGGAAGAGAGGTGGGTTTCTCGGGTTCTTTTAAGTTGTTAAGAGCCTGGAGGATTGTCGGGCCTTTGTACCACGGTGTGTTGGCACTTGCCTCTTTCATGTTGTCGCCTTCGAATGCGGAGGTCGGGATAAACGGAATCTCGTCGGGTTTGAATCCGATCATTTTCAAGAT
>JGI994J12354_10001253_pt1 | contig 25718 bp, 26 predicted proteins | sample IntmicLarv3ML3BL_FD_12354 | JGI IMG/M metagenome (IMG submission 12354)
CCGTGCAAAGCATCGATTACAGTGCCCTCGTATCGCTGGGTCGTTATGTGTGATGGCAGACTGATGCAAAAGCTAGTGGCATATGATATTAGTAAAGCAGGCGAGGACACGGAAAGATGGGCGACTTATGAGGACGAGGAAAACTATTCGGATATCGAATTTTATGATAAGGAAATTGTCAAGATACCATATCAAATTGAGGGAACTCCTTTTGAGGCATATCTGACTGTAGAAGAATATGATAAAGCAACATTTGAATCAGAGTTAAGCGCCTTAGCGGATAGACAAGATGGATTAAAATCACGAACTGGAAATGTGGAAACGCAGGCGATTCAGATAACTGATGAAGCACGTAAGGGCGCAACCCTAAAAAGACCAGAACCAGAAGAACAGACAGAGCAAGAAGAACAAACAGAGAAAGAAGAACAAAAAAAGCCAGCAAAAGCGAATGCACGAACCATGATTACGGCAAACAGTGCATTGAGTGAATATTTAGCAACACACATGGTTGAGGGTGAAGAAGAGATTGATTTAAGTGACTTTAAGGAAAGTACAGATGAAGACTACTTAATGGACGCAGTTTTAGAAGCAAGATATCAAAATCCATTTGTGTTAGGGATTGAAAATATGTGGCTTTCAGTAGATAGGAAAACCCTAACCATTGAATATGAGGATAAGCAGGCAGACCGAGAAAAGAAACAAAAAGAGCTTGTAGAGGCAGCAGAAGAGGTAGTAGAAGAGATTATTACAGAAGAAATGTCTGATTTAGAAAAAGAGATGGCAATTAATCAGTATCTATGCGATATTGCCGAGTATGATTACGAGGCTTTGGAAAATGCTGCCGAGTATGATTACAAATATGTAGATGAGGAGTATTATGATTCCTTTACGGCTTATGGGGTGTTAATCAATAAGGTTGGTGTATGTGCTAGTTATTCAGCAGCATTTAAGCTCCTATCCGACCAAGCAGGGCTAGAGTCAATCGTTGTTACTGGATATTTAGATGGTAGTTTGGCACATGCATGGAATCGGGTTAAGGTCGAGGGCGAATGGCGAACAATTGATGTAACAAATAATGATAATGAAGAGTTGCCAAATGCACTATTGAATCTTTCAGATAATGCAGCAAAAAGAGTATTAATCGAAGATGAGACTTATGCAATGGACGGAGCATTACCGCTTTATACATCTAGTGACGATGAATTAGAATATTATCGAATGCAAGGTCGTTACTTTGAAACGGATAAAGTCGCAGCAGAATTAGCAGCGAATTTAGATAAAGATGGTGTTGCTATCTTACGAACAGATTATGATTTAAATGATAGTTCGTTTAAGGAAATTTTAGTAGCAACCTCTGAGAAAGCAACGAAGAAACCAACTTCTGGCTATTATTGGATGGGAGTTATATATTTAAATGCGAACTAACGAATTGATGATAGCAAAGTTAATGAGAAAGGAGTGTATGGAGTAAAATAGCACCATACAAGAAGAAAATGAGAAAAAAATTAGTTACAGGAGTATTCATTATAACACTGGCAGTAGCAATGGCAACGGGCTGCGGAAGTCAAGAGGCAGAAAGCACCCAACAAAGCATTGGTGAAATAGATACAATCATAGGGGAAGAAGAACTAGAAAATGAGGCAGCTTTTCTTCAAGAAATGTTGAATGAACTAGAATCAGAAATAGAGGAAGAATTCCGTGAATTTCCAGAAAATGTAGAGACTCTTAAACAAGATATAGAAGATGCTTACAATGATTGTCGTGAGTTTGTAGAAGAGGAAATAGAGGGCGATAAAGATGCTTTGCTAGAATTAGTTGATAAATCGGAAGAAAAAAGTAAGAAGTTGTTGGAAGAAAACTAATCATATTTTATAAAGGAGATTAAGAAAAATGAAAAAGATGAAAGTTTTAGCAATAGGTGCTGTTATGGCATTAGCTCTTAGCGGTTGTGGCGGAAAAGTGACAACAGAAAGTTTAATGAAAGAGGCAAATGAAAATATCGCAAAGATTGAGTCAGCAGAAATGAATGTGAGTATGGATATGCAAGCAGATATTTCAGTGATGGGTATGACCCTAGACATGGATATTAATGCAGATATTGATATGGTAATGACAAATGACCCCATGATTGTTCATAGCAAAGGGACAATGACCGTGAATGCTATGGGTGAGAGCGAGAATACAACGATTGAAAGCTATTCTGAGCAAGATGGCAGTAAGAGTATTATCTATAATAAACTAGAAGATGGAAGCTGGGAAAAGACCGAGGGTGATTCCCTAGAGGGTACAGCAGATTTATTTTCTGATACAGAGATTGGTGATATGATAGAGTCGCTAGAACTAGCAGAGGATACCGAGTCTGTGAATCAGATAGAAAGCTATAAGATTTCTGGTGAGGTGAAAGGTTCTGTGATTGAAGAAAGTCTAAATAGTATCTTTGGCGACCAAGAGGGTGCCGAAATGTTTGGTAATTTGGATTTAGATGATGCAACGGTTCCAGTGGAATATTATATTGCCAAGGCAGACCGTAAGCCAGTAAAGGTATCAATGGATTTAAAGGATATTATCAAGGATTCTATGGAACAGGTAATGAAAGAATCAATGGGAGATGTAGAAGTAGACATAGAAATGAGTGTCGATACCTGTATAATGGAAATTACATATCTTTCTTTTGATAGTGTAGATAAAATTGAAATTCCAGCAGAGGCAAAAAATGCCAGTGAAGCAAGTTCAGAAGATGCACTAGCAGCCTTAGAAGCATTGTTAGGCGGCGAGGCAGAGGAAGAAACGGAAGAAGTAGAGGAAGAAACGACTGAAGAAGTTCAGACAGAAGAAGCGCAGACAGAGGAAGTAACAGAAGCACCAGCAGCAGAACCAGCCGCTGCAGGTGGTGATGGTGCCGATATTAGTTCGGCAATCAAAATGGAAGCGACAAGTGCCGAAAATGGTGCACCACTTGGACAGTGGTTAGAGATTACACAGTATTCAACCGTGGATCAGAAATATCACCCAATATATATTCGAGCAACGAAGATTACAACGACAGAGCAAGATGCGACATATGTAGATAATTGTATCAGTGAGAATAATGCAATTGCGAGTGAGCGTAATCAGATTGATATTGCAGATTTAGAATTACCAGAAGATGTAGAAGCATGTATTTTAGAGTATGAGGTGCATATACCAGCAGATTTCCCATCAGAAGAATGGGGTCTCTCATCACCCGATGTATTTTTAAATGCTAGTAATGTAGATGGTGGCGGGATTCCATCAGCAACGAGTTCATCATCATATATTGGATTAGGGTTTACAGAAACTTTAGAACAGGGTGATATAGAAAAGTATGATGTTGAATATATGCCAGGAAATACCTTTAGCTTTCGTACTGTTTTCTTCATGGTACAAGGATTTGAAGATTATTCTTTTGATGGAAGCACAGTACCAGCAGGAGAAGAAGAAGGGATTGTCTATTATTACTTAGCAAATAAATAAGAAAAATAGTTTAAAGGTGAGGATATCAAATGAAAAAGAGATTATTCATTATTGGAGCAGTGGCACTTTTGACCATGACAGGCTGTAGAAGCGTAGTTACTCCAGAGCGGATACTAAAAGAGGCCAATGAAAAAAGCAGCACTGCAGAATCAGTTGCAATGACAATGAACATGGATATACAGGCTAAAATGAAAATGACAGGAATCTCCATTGATATGGGAATTAATATGGACATGGATACGGAAATGACAGCAGATCCTATCATGATGTATACAACAGGTGATATGTCCATTGATGTAATGGGAAGTAATGAAAAAATTGCGATGGAGATGTATGGAGAACAAGACGGTGACGATTTTATTACCTATAGCCGTGCCGAGGGTGAAGCATGGCAAAAGGAAGTGGCTGATGTGGGGCAATATGAAAGTGTTATGAGTCTTTACCAAGAAGATGCTTTAGAGGATATGGTGAAATCCTTGGAATTAGCAGAAGAGACCGAGACAATTCAGCGAATCGAGTGCTATAAGTTAAGTGGTGAAGTCGCTGGGAGCCAGCTAGAAAATATCTTAGGTACAACACTTTCTAGTATGGAGAACAATGAAATGTTTGGCGAGTTGGAGCTTAGTGATGGAGATGTGCTGGTGGAATACTATATAGCAAAAGCAGATAAATATCCAGTGAAAATAGTTATTGATATGTCAAATTTCATGGGTGAAATGTTGAGCGAAGCGATGTCAGGTGCTTTTGGAGATGCAGCAGCAGAGGGGCTAGATTTAGGTACAGTTGAGGTAGAAGTAGATAGTTGTATAGTAGAAATGCAGTATACTTCTTTTGATGAAGTCAGCGAAATCAAAATACCATCAGAAGCAAAAGATGCAAGTACCCAAGCAGGAGATAGTGGTTTTGACGAAACAGGCGAACTGCCTGATGAGATAAGTGCACAGGAAATCAGTGATATTTTTGCAGAAAATGCCGAAGATAACGAAACAGAAGATGTAGAAGCAGAAGAGGTAGAAACAGAAGCAGTAGAAGAAGCAGCGGAAACGACAGCCGCAGTTAGTACAGGTGGTGGAATCTTGGAAGATAACTCCGTTAAAATCAATGGACAGACTATTACTTTCCCATGCAGCCTAGATGATTTCCGTGCAATCGGTATGGAATTTGAGGCGGAAGACAATGAGAAAGTTGCGGCACAAGATTATACTTTTATTTATGTTGAGGTAGGGGAGAACTTTAAAGGCAGTATGTCGTTGGTAGTGTATAATGATAGTGATGAAGAAAAAGATGCTTTTGATTGTCAAGTTGGTGGATTTAGGTATGACTGTTATAGTGATGCTTACAAAATGGAAATTGACCTAGAGTTTCAAAAGGGTCTACAAATTGGAGACCCGCTTGAAAAAGCAGTCTCGCTATACGGAGAACCAAATTCGAAGAATATTTATGATGATTATGCTTCCTACACGTGGGAAAGTAAAGATAGCTATTTTCATAGTTGCAGTCTGACTTCGGACGAAGATGGAAATATTGTTAGGTATGACTTTAGGAATTTCGATATCGATTGGTAATTTTTTAAAGGGTGCGGGAATTTTGCACAATCTAAAGGATATTGGTGTTGGAGTGATGAAATTTAATGTATTGATGTTAGAATAATATTTATGATGGCAGATGGTCGATAAGATTGTCTGCCATTTTATAATTAATAACAGATAGGATAATAAAGGGATTGTAGACCTAGTATAGGTTGGCGAAAAATAAAATATTTGTTATAATTAAAAAAGAATCATGTTGGAAATAAAGTGAATATGTTGAAAAGAGGGCATACAAAGTGAAAAAAATGCTTAACATCACCGATTGTAAAGAAGACCTAGAACGTTACAAGGACTCACAGGATATCATAGCTTTCTGTGACAAGTTTTGCTGCGATGGTTTCGAATATATGCCAGTTATGAATCAAGAGCAGGCAAAGATACCAAAGCAGATGATTTACGGAGTACATATGCGTTCTTTTAGCTGTTTGCTAGATTTATGGTTAGGAAACGAAACAGCCTTATTAAAGGAGTTTGGGAGTTGGGAGGTTGTTGAGCAAACTTATGGTGGTCGAGATAGAGAGGCAATTATTCAGTATTTTAGAAAGGATTTAGAGTTGGCAAAAAGGCTTCAAGCAGAGTATGTGGTTTTTCATGTTACAGAAGTGAAAATTGCCGAATCTTGTACCTACTGTTTTGATTACACAGATGAAGAGGTCGTTGATGTACTAGCAGAAATAGTGAATGAATTATTAGATGGCAGGGATTATCAGTTTTATTTTTTAATGGAGAACCTTTGGTGGCCAGGATTAACCTTTACTAGACCAGAGATTACTAAACGTCTGATTCGCCAAGTCCATTACGAGAAAAAAGGATTTATGCTTGATACAGGGCATTTAATGCACACAAATTTGGAGTTAAAAAGTCAAGAAGAGGGACTTGTATACATTAAGGAAATGCTGCTTGCTCATGGTGAGTTGTGTAAATGGATTAAGGGTGTTCATCTACAGCAATCTATTACAGGTGAGCGAGTGAAAGAAATGTTAAAGCAAGAGATACAATGGGAGCCTGAGTATTATCAAAGGTGGTGTCAGATTTTTGAATATATTTTTGAAATTGATTTACATCAGCCCTTTACAGCAAAAGGTATTCAAGAGTTGATTACATGGATAAATCCAGAGTATCTTACCTTTGAATTTATTAGCAGAAGTCGAGAAGAGCATGAGAAATTATTAACAGCACAGATAGAATGTTTTTTTTAGTATACATTAACCAATTTAAAGCAAAATCAATTGCAAATTTTGGGCATAAGTGTTATAATCATGTCGTTAAATAAATAACAATATAAAGGTTTTACCGAAAGGAGAAGAAAACGATGATGAGATTCACATTACCAAGAGATTTATATTATGGGGCAGGTTCCTTGGAACAGTTGAAGAATTTGGAGGGAAAGAAAGCCATTATTGTAGTTGGTGGCGGTTCCATGAAGCGTTTCGGATTCTTAGACAAGGCTGTTGATTACCTAAAAGAAGCGGGTATTGAAACTGAGTTATTTGAAAATGTTGAGCCAGACCCATCTGTTGAAACAGTTATGAAAGGTGCCGAGGCAATGCGGAGGTTTGAACCAGATTGGATTATTTCTATTGGTGGTGGTTCACCGATTGATGCGGCAAAGGCAATGTGGGCATTTTATGAATATCCAGAAACGACATTTGAGGACTTGTGTATACCTTTTAATTTCCCAACCCTTAGACAGAAAGCCAAATTCCTTGCAATTCCATCAACTTCAGGAACGGCAACAGAGGTGACGGCATTCTCGGTTATCACAGATTATGCAAAAGGTGTGAAGTATCCATTGGCTGATTTTAATATCACACCAGACGTTGCAATCGTTGACCCAGTACTAGCAGAGACAATGCCAGCAACCCTGACAGCACATACGGGAATGGACGCATTGACACATGCAGTTGAGGCCTATGTTTCTACGTTGCATTCACCATTTACGGATCCATTGGCATTAAAAGCAATCGAGATGGTCTTTGATTACTTACCAGCATCTTATAAAGAGGATAAAAACGCAAGAGAGCAGATGCACTACGCACAGTGTATGGCAGGAATGGCATTTTCAAATGCTTTATTGGGAATCGTTCATTCAATGGCACATAAGACAGGAGCAGCATTTTCAACAGGGCATATTCCACACGGTTGTGCGAATGCAATCTATTTACCATATGTAATTAAGTACAATGCAAAAGAGCCAGAAGCAATGAAACGTTATGCAGAAATTGCTCGCTTTATTGGACTTGAGGGTGATTCTGACGAAGCCCTTATGAAAGCACTTTGTGATAAGATAGATGCTTACAATGTAACTTTAGATATACCAAAGACCTTAAAAGACTTCGGTATTAATGAGGCAGAGTTTAAAGAGAAGATTGCTCATATTGCTGAATTAGCAGTAGGTGATGCCTGTACAGGTTCTAATCCACGTGCGATTGACCCAGCAGCTATGGAAAAACTATTTACCTGTATTTATTATGGAACAGAAGTTGAAATTTAAATATCAGTAAAAGGTGGAGCGATGTGTCCCATCTTAGATTGAAGACAAAGTCCTGACCAAGTCAGGATTTTTCTTTGCCCTTTTTTATAGCTAAACAGTATATACAACTAATAAAACTATTGAAGGATATGTTGATGAATTGATACCTTGCAATCATGATTGTAAAGGGAGTATAATAAGAATAAGTGAAAATTTGTAGGGGGAGACGATGATGAGAATAGTGATAATGTTGATACTTCCAATGATGTTAGCGATATCACCGATATTGTTAATGCTAGCTATTTATTACCCAGTTCGGAGAACAGATGATATTATAATTATTGGATATCCTATTTTTTGCAAAAGGTATCATTTGTTAAACAGTAGACTAAATATTCAAGTTGAATATAGGAGTGGGCTGCTACGTGGTGGTGCACATGTTGTTGTTATTTACGTGTATCAAAATGGCAGCGGTGAGTTAATTGGAACACACATATTAACAGGGCATCGCTTTGAGAAAAATGCGGAGAAAGAACGTGAGAAAGTTGAGCGAATTATTCATTCATGACGATGGCGAGATAAATAAGAAGCTGGTGTTCTCAAAGAAAAAGGCACCGTAGGTGACAAGGTTTTGAAGTGTATAAGAAAAATAGAACTAAGAAAAACAGATAATAATTTAGTGAGGTAATTATGAAAAAATGGTATAATGAAGAATACGAGTTTGAGTTTGAAGTAACAGGATATCTTCATGCCGAGCATACGAAAGAGTATTGTCGAAATGGAGAGGAAATCGGAGATAAATATTCTTGTACTTATGGCTGTCCAGTTAATAAAGAGGGGTATGGTATTTGCTCTAAAGTAATGATGCTTGCCTTTCCAGTCATGGAAGCNGTTAGAAGTGGCGGAGATTTAGAGAATATAGGTGGTGACAGTAAATATAGCAAAACGATGGTATGCCCTGATGGTTGTATTATATTCAAGCTTACAGCCATAAAAACGGGGAATAAAAATTTCTATAAAATGGAGCAATTCGATTAGCTTTAAAGATGAATCGAATGTAAGCTATGCGTTGGGGTCTTGCCACCAGAATTACTAATAACACGTCGTGTTATTAGTAATTCTGGTGGCATTCTAGCAAAAGAAAATGCTAACTTTGTTGTCGTTTCTGCTTCGTTGAGAACGTCAAATCCCAATTTACACAGAGGAAGATATCTATGCTTACATAAGAAGTAACATCTAAAATGATTAAAGAGTGCCAGCAAGTCTGGGGTGAATATAAAGATAATCTGAAGCCCAACCGAAAGACTGGACAGGAAATTATTGATTTTTTACAATCAAAGGCTGTGTCGTATGGTGCAATTAGAAACTGCCAAAAAGCAAATCAGGAGTTGATGAGGTGAATTGATAGTGAAAAAAAGAAAAATAGTCATAATGATAAGTGCTGCTATCTTTGTTTGCATAGTGTTTCTGCTTATCTATGGTAATCCAATCGTCCTAAAAAATAAAAACGATTTCGGAAGAGCAGTAAAGAATATTGATAGCGAAATGATAACATTAAACGAAATCACGCCATTTGAGTGGGATATCGTTTACTCTTTTGCACCTTATACACCCAAACAGGAAATAGAGAATATTATTGGTTTTAAGAGCAATTACATAAAGGAAACTCTAAGCGAGGGAATGCTCCAACTGATTTTTGTAAAGGAAAATAAGATGGTATGCAATATTTGGGGGTATAATAGTGATTTGGGCTATGATATTTCCTTTTGGACTGCTACAGAAATCTATGGTCAAATAAGGTATGAAGATGAAGCTTCCTTTTCAGTGGTACGTGAGGACAATATTATCTTGTTAGTGCGAAATGAATAATTATATTTTATTGTATAAGGAGTAGTTTTTGTTATCTTCGCATTGTTTATCAATTGCTGTTCTACCGCACTTCTTTTCCACTAAAATTTAAATTACGATATTCAAAGTTAATAAATACCTTTCTATGATTCCCGCAGTGCAAGCGTATTCACAACATTCTATTTTCAAATAAAGCATATTCACTAATACACATCAGTTCATTTTCCCAGCACTAAGTTAGCATAGCATGATACAAAAAATCAATGTAGGAAATACTATTCTTTACAATATCTGATTTGAAAGTTAGCACCATATGATATAAAAAATAATTTTGAAAATTTTTAAAGCTATTTTGGGACGTTTTACGAAAAATGAATGTCTAATTAGTATAAGTGCATGAAAGAAGCACTTTTCATATGAAAATAAAAAAGGTTGGTGTATACACAGAAGAAGAGAAAGGGAAGTATGGATAAACTAATAAAAGAGGCAAAAAAAGGTAATGCCGAAGCATTTACTGAGTTAATCCATCTGCAAACGCAAAGTATGTACAAAACATCATGGGCAATTTTACATCAAGAAGAAGATGTTGCCGATGCGATTTCTGAAACAATTTTAACTTGCTGGGAGAAAATAGGGCAATTAAAGCAAGATAAATATTTTAGGACATGGTTGATTCGCATTTTAATCAATAAGTGCAACGATATTTTGCGGAAAAGAGAAATGTTATTGTTTGCTGATGAGATACCAGAAATATCAATAATGGACAATAATTTTGAAAATTTTGAGTGGAAAGAGGTATTAAACTCATTAAGTGAAAGATATCGATTGGTCATTATACTCTATTATGTAGAGGGGTTTAAAACGAGTGAGATTAGCCAAATGCTTGATATGCCAGAAAGTACAGTCAGAACTAGATTGGCAAGAGGACGAGAACAATTGGGGAATATATATACTTTTGAACGGAGGGAAACAGTATGAATGACAAAGATAACATTAACACATTGCAAGAGGAAGTTGAGATTCCAGTAACAGTGAAAAATAAAATTGATGAAACGTTGCTTAAAATTAAAGAGGAGGGAGTACAAGATAGTAAAATAGTCGTATATGGTGACAGGGAAGCAAAGCTAAAAAAGGGTAAGCGTAAATTTAGTATGGTTGCGGCTATTGCCATACTTGTCATTACCTCGATAAGCGTTGGTGCCACAGTCTATGTAAATTGGAGCAAGGGTCTAGAAGAGAGTTTGCATGTTCAGGAAGAACAAAAACCTATATTAAAGAAAAACAAGACAACGACATTTATGGAGCAGACGAGTACGAGTCAAGGGGTAACAGTGACAGCAGTGCAAAGTATTACAGATAATCACTATACCTATATCGCTTTTAAGGTTNAGGGGTTTGATATAGAAGAGGGCGAAGAACCATTTTTTGAAAATACAAATGCAACGGTTGTTGGAGAAGACAATGATGAGACAAAATCGGTAGGGGTGTTTTATGATGGTCTAACAACAGGACCCGATGGAAAAGCGGTGTATGCAGACGGCACACCGCTACTGGAAAAGGATGGAGAGTTCCTTATTAATTACAAGGCAGAAGATGGCAGTCTGGAATTTCATCTTACACTTTATAATAGTATGGAGGAAAAAGGATACTTTATCAATAAAAAAGTGCATATCGAATTAGAGAATTTAGGAACTGTAAAAAAAACGGAATACTTCAACAAAGTGGCTGGCAAATGGACATTTGACATTGATTTACAAGGTTCTGATGAGGTCAAAGAGGCGGTGCTAGACGTGCCGCTTGGCTATACAGATGCAATTGTTATAGGTGCGGAAATTTCGCCGATTTCTATTGGTGCAACATATACTTTCCCAAGGACAGAAGAGACGATGGAATTGTCAGAAGATGAGGCAAGGGAGATTGCACTTGCCTCAGGAGTTGAGGTAGAGGACATTGTAAGCTCCCAAAGATTTCCACTTGATCCCCCGAGACTGATGGGTGTTAAGCTGAAAGATGGAACAATATATCCGTACCTATATATGGGGCCAGGCAGTAGTGGATATATGGAGGAAGATTCCGATATTTGTTATATAAGATTTGCAATTGATAGGATTCTTGACCCCTCTCAAGTAGAAGCATTATTATTTGAAAAATCATATGCGGGTGTTAGAGGTGTACCAACAGAAGATGATTTTTATGTAGTACCGCTTGGATAGAGACAGACAAAGGCAATACTGCATTGATACTTATTTTAGAAAAATGCACTAGGTAGAGCTAGGTATACGGGGAGAAATTAATGGTAGAATAACTCGGATAAGTTATTCTACCATTAAAAATGATATTTTCTATAAAAGAGAATTTTCTTTGCAATTTTTTGCAAAGTTCGCTGCATATTGCACCACTTGTGGATACACTACCTTTGCACCTAATACTTTGGACATTGCTCTAGCTACGTTCTCTGTATTGTGGTGGTATGAATATATGATGATTAAACTTTTCACTTTGTTTCCCCTGTCTTCATTTTTCTTGTGGCTATGATTACAATTGCAATCGTAATAAGAATTTCAATAATTCCATACAGCCAATAGTATATCCATTTTTCACCGACTAAATTTCCGATTCCCACGATGGTATACAAAACGCCTACGACAATATTGAGCCATCTAGCCACTTTTATTTTCATAAATATCGGAACTAAAATCATTCCTATCGGGAGGAGCATTAATACACCAGTGAATACTAAGGTTATCTGATTAACTTGGAATGGACCTATAAATCCAGCCATTACCCTTTCAAGGTATCCTGTTCGGTGAAATGAAAACACATCTGCATAGGCATATACAAACATTAATGCAATCCATAGCGCCATTACCTTTATATTCACATTAGCAATTCCTACTTCACTATTATTTTTCATAATCATTCACCTCGTGTGTAAAGACATCACCAATCTCCACACCAAACACATCTGCTATCTTAAAGGCCATTTCAAGAGAGGGGTTATATTTCCCCTGTTCTAGGGCGACAATCGTTTGCCTAGATACACCAGCTCTCTCGGCAAGGTCCAGTTGTGTCATCTCATCAGCAAAGAACCGCAGACGTCTAATATTATTGCTAATTGTTAATCTCTTTTCCATTCTAAACACCTCTTTCATACAGATAGATGCTTGTGATTCCTTCAGCGAACATACTCACCCAGATACAGATAAGTTGTATATGTAGTGCGATAATTGTAGATTGTCCAACTGTTAATGTAATCAGTGCTGCTAAGAATCCAACCCCTGTTCCGATGTAACCAATGCGTGCAGATTTTAGATAAATAGTTTTTTCCATCTCATCTTCAATCATATTGGACTTGAGTATTCGTGCTACTCTTTTATCACTTTCATTATCTTCCACCTTATTTCTTATATGGCCCCCGACTTTTGCCCCATCTTCTTTTACGGTAATGCCTATCGAATATCCAATATGAAATAAAATCTGTACGATGATTTCTACGCCAATGGCAGCTCCGATAAAGATTAGAATCTTGATGGCCCACCCCTTTAAATCATCTGCTTGTGGTGCCATTGTGCTGGTTGCAAAAATAGTGTATGCGATGATTGCACCTATTCCTACAATCATGTTTGTTATTGTTCGTTTGCTCTTGTATGACATGATAGTCCTCCTTTTCTTTGGTGTAATTTATTATAAACACAATGTATAATATTTCATACATAATGTCAAGTATTTTTTATAAAAGTATAGTTTAGACGATTTTTACAGATAAAGTAATGTTTCATCAAATGAAATTATCAAGCAAACGATACCCATGTTCACAGCAAAAATCAGTAGCAATTCACCTATAAGATAAATTACTACTGATTCTATTATTTTTATCTATTATATATAACGTATCGAATAACGTTGCTTTTCAACTCGTTATTGCCCTAATTGGCGGAACAATCTAACACTTGCAAGTCAGTTACATCATAGCGATTGTGCCCTTGTATACTCTTCTTGTATTTCCAACATTTGATTGCATCGTCTAAGGAGTAGTCCTTGTTATCCTCGAAAAAATCCCGAATGTAAGTATTGTATTCGAACTGCTTATCAATTACTGTTTTGCCTTTTTTCTTTTCCTCTAAAATTTGATAGTAAGCACTAATTGCTTCTGCATAAGTCTTGCCAGTATTATTTTTCAACCATTTCTGAAAGGCAACGTTAAAAGAAAAGCTTTTGCCGATGTTCTCTTTGAAAAAAGCCCTGTGCTTTTCAGAACAAACAAAAGCTGGTTCGATTAGGGAGGTTTCATAAATAGTACCTAAATCAGCTCGTTTTCTAGATATTGTGGCAACTGGTTCAATTTCTCCAGTATCGAGGTAGTGTGAAATTCTATTTGTGATATCAATCTTACCACCTGACGAGGGAAGTCCATTTGCTTTACAAAAGGAAACGAGTTCCGCCTTTAAATAGTAGAATTCACGAAATGTCTTTCCATCTAAATCATGGCTTAAAGTTGGTCTATTTTTCATTAACATACTCCTTTATAAATTCGGTATTGCATGTATTACACACAATGCAATACTGTGAATCACTGATATTTTTTTCTACGATAGTAAGTAAGGGTGATTGGTCGTTAGGACAACATAGTCCTTTAGTAATCTTGAATTTTGAAGTTCTTTTCGTTTGGGCGTTCGTGCCAAAGATGGTCACCTCTTTTCTTATTTATAGTCAACACGCTTGTAATCAACATGTTTGGCAGGTGTTACTTTTGTTTAAAGTTCTATCCGTTTCAATCAATAGGTATTTTTAGACACACTGTTGATGCACTTTTATAATTCCTTGCTTAAATAAATCATATTAACTAGCAGTGTTTCATTTTCAAAAATGGGGTGGTCATAATTATCAGTAAAGAAATTTTCCACCTTATGAGTCACCCGAAAACCATGATTTCCATTGATATTCCCCTTTGTTACTGAGTTTTCTATTACTATTTGCCTATCCTTGATGATGGATAACGTGCCATCTTTCTGACTATATTACTCTGCGAAAGACCTGTCTAGTTTTAGTTTTAAACAACAGAAACTTTCTAGTAGAAAGATTAGGTTAATATAGTGGTGAATAATGATTGAAAATCACTCAAGTACAATCTTATGGATATTTCCAGATGAAATATTCTGAAAATATATCCAGTTAGACACCAAAGCACCACTATGCATGTAAACAATTTGGTAAAACTTTTAAAAATCAACCTAATTATCTACGGGAGTGCCGACCTCAATGAGATTTCCATCAGGGTCATAAAAGCGAACCACCTTTTGTCCCCAAGAATGCTCCATAAGCTGATTGACATACTGTATCGGCTCTTTATAGTTGTTTAATTTCACGACAAATTCGTCAATATTCTTTTCTTCAAAATAAAGTTCAGTCGCATTATTTTGAGAGATAATTTCTCGCTTTAAAAAATCTTTCCATATCGAACGAGATTGCAATACTAACCCCTCAGTCAACATCACATTCCCATCATTATCTAAAATAACCTCAAGTCCAAATAAATCCTTATAAAAGCCCTTTGATTTTTCGATATCACTCACTACAATTAACACATTTTTCAATCTCATTTGTTGCTATCACCTCCATGCTGACATTTTTTCATTATTATAGGTTGACCAATTCCTTGGATACATGCAAAGATATTAAAGACCTTTTTGTGGACAACAAAGTTTAGTTTTTGATAGAGCGTAATAGCAGGAATATTCTTGGAAAGAACATCTAAATAGCAGTCGTGATAACCTGGCAATGCACATGCGAAATTCAGTAATTTAGTAGCAATTCCTTGACCACGCATTTGCGAGCTAGTTGCCAAAAAATCAATATACAAATCGGTATCATTTTTTACACGAGGGGTTTCCTCGGATATACGGAGTAACCAATAAATAATCTGGCCCTTACCTTTGCCAAATAATTCCTTACAAAGTTGTTTATCAATGGTTATTGTTCTCTTTAAATTTGTACTAAGTCCCAAAACCCCAACAACATGGTTGTTTATGATGTACACATGAACTAATGTCTCGTCAAATGATTCAGCAAATAGCGTTACCTTTTCAGCATTTGTTTTGGCAAAGGAAAGCAGATGGCCGAATCCATCAACAAACACCTCAACAGCTTCACGTCTTTTCGTAGTATCTAAATCAGCAAAAGAGATAATGTTATTATCCTGCATAAAACCCTCCTAAAGTATAATTTTTCCTGTAAATAGCATAAGTGTTCACAGCATAAAAAGCAACACTTTATTTCTTGAGTTTTAAGAAGAGAAATGATAGAATTACATCGTGTGAAAATGCAGTAGATAAGTGAAAAGAACTTCTTATTAATGGGAATTTTAGAAAGGTATAGATATGATGAATCAGTTTTCAAGAACAGAGTTACTATTTGGTAAAGAGGGTATGACAAAGCTGCGGGAATCTAAGGTCGCAATTTTTGGAGTTGGCGGAGTTGGCGGCTATGCAGTGGAAGCACTCGCCCGCAGCGGTGTTGGACAATTAGATTTGTTTGATGATGACAAGGTATGTATAACGAATATTAATCGTCAATTACACGCTACAAAAAAGAGTGTAGGCTTGTATAAGGTAGATGTCGCCAAGGAACGTATTCATGAGATTAACCCAGAGGCAATCGTAAATACACATAAGATGTTTTACCTACCAGAAACGTCAGCACAGGTGGACTTTTCGCAGTACCACTATATCATTGATGCAATTGATACCGTAACAGGAAAGATTGAGCTTGTAGTTAGGGCAAAGGAGTACAAAGTTCCGATTATCAGTTCAATGGGTGCAGGAAATAAGGTGAATGCAGCATTATTTGAAGTAGCAGATATCTATGAAACTACAGTTTGTCCGCTTGCAAAGGTTATGCGAAAGGAATTGCGTAAACGAGGAATTGAAAAGTTAAAGACAGTATATTCAAAGGAACGTCCCATGGCATTAAAAGAGGATATGTTAGTTAGCTGTAAGACAAACTGTGTTTGCCCGCCAGGTACAGAGAGAAAATGTACTACAAGACGTCAAATTCCAGGAAGTACTGCATTTGTACCAGCAGTTGTTGGGTTGATTATTGCTGGTGAAGTAGTGAAAGATTTGACTGGATACCCAGAATAATTATAGACGATCTAGTTCTTTAAAAACTGTGCCGATGGCATCACGAATGAATAAATCAGCAGACACTTTTTTGGCTGTTTCCTCTTTATTGATAACAATAAGCTGTTTGCCAGAAAAATAATCCACAAATCCAGCAGCAGGGTAGACAAGAAGAGAAGTTCCGCCAATGATAAGTGTATCGGCAGCTTGAATGGCAGCAATACTTTTTTGAATCGTTGCATTATCTAGCCCCTCCTCATAAAGTACTACATCTGGTTTTATGATTCCACCACAGGAACAGCGGGGAATGCCAGATGCTTTTTTTACGTCTGCTGCAGAATAGAACTGCTGGCAGTTCATACAATAATTGCGATAAATACTCCCGTGCAATTCCAATACATTTTCACTTCCTGCACGTTGGTGCAATCCGTCAATATTTTGGGTAATCACCGCAGTTAGCTTTCCTTTTTTTTCAAGACGAGCAAGTGTTAGGTGAGCAGGATTTGGTTTAGAGTCTAAGAACATCATGTGTTTTTTGTAAAAATCATAGAATAGTTCTGTTTTTTGTAGAAAGAAGCTATGACTAACGACAGTTTCAGGAGCATATTGATATTTTTGGTTATAAATGCCATTACTGCTTCTAAAATCGGGGATACCGCTTTCAGTAGAAACCCCTGCCCCACCAAAAAATACAATTCGTTTGGAGGCGGATATGATTTTTTGAAGTGTTATTCGCTGCTCGTTCATGCCGTTCCTTTCTTTTGATATTTTATGCTATTTAGATACTGTTTTTAAAGAGATTTATTCGTCCAACTATCATTTGCAATATCAATCAACTCACGTTCTAATTCTATCTCACAAGGATATGGATAGGTGAGTGCCATTTTTTCAAATGCGGCCATTGCCGTTTTCGTTTTTTCCGAGTTTTTTTCAGCAAACAGTGCATATACATATTCGGTACGTAAGATAGTAGGGCTTTTGGATTTCTAAAGAGTAATAGAGTCTTATACCCATAATTATGCCCTCCGTTAAATTGATGTGGAATACCAAACAATAGAGCAACAATAAGTCCTACAATACCAAGCATTAGTAAAAATGCTGATAGATAAATATTGTTATCAAGTGTTAAACCAAGTATGAAAAAAATTAACGAAAAGATAAGATTAGTAATAGAACCTCCCAAAAGATGTAAGGCAAAAGGCTGTTTATCTAGTTGTTTAGGCGGATTCATTGAGCATAAACTAATTACCCCAGAGACTGGTGTGCGTTTGCGTTTTAATTGCCCATTTATTCTTACCCACATGAAAGGACCAATCCAAAAAGAGGAAAAGCGATAGCCTGTCAAAAGCCCAAAAAGAAGCTGTCCAACTGCTTGGATAACCATGTGTAGGTGAACTGCTGCTTGCCAGCCCAGCACAAGCAATAGTAGTGTATATAATATTTCTTTAATAGTCATAAATGTTGGAGAAGGCAAAAAGATACCCATGAGTATACCAATCAGAATACCAAAAATATAAACTGTGTACTTTTTCCCTTGCTTTTTCTTTTGTATTTTTTCTTTCAAACCCATCTCTCCCTATTTTCCCAAATTAACAGGATTACTAATTCTCTTGTTTTTCTTTTTATGCAACGATACCCTCATCAATTAATCGCTAAGACATTTTTTAATGCCTCAATATATTCAGGTGTTGTTCCGCAGCAACCACCAACGATAGTAGCACCAAGGTCAACTAACGCTTTCATCTCGCTAGAAAAGGTAGCTGATGACATATTATAAACCGCCTTACCCTCAGCATTAATTTCGGGCATTCCAGCATTTGGTTTTAAAATAACAGGAATATCCAAGTTATCAGAGAGTGAGGTCACAAAGTCTTTTAACTCAGTAGGACCAGCAGAGCAGTTAATACCTACAGCGGCGGCTCCTGCTTCCTGCAATTCTAAAGCCACCTCTAAAATCGTTCCGCCAAAATACAAAAAGCCCGTTGGCATAATCGTAAAGGAACACATAAAAGGTAAATCACAGGTGTTTTTGGCAGCCGTAACAGCGGCGAGAGCTTCTGTTTTTGATAGCATGGTTTCAGCAATTAGCAAATCAACACCAGCCTTTGCCAAATGAGATATCTGTTCTTCATAGACAGAAAGTGCCTCATCATAAGTAATCATAATATCACCAGTCGTAGTTAAATCACCTGCAACATAACAGGAATCATTGGCAGCGGTTTTAGATAGAGCAACCAGCTTTGGAATCATCTCTGCTAATTGATTCTCTAGCTTATACTTCTTCAAAGCAACACAATTTGCTGAAAAGGTTGGGGCATAGATAATCTGTGTCCCAGCCTTTACATAACGGCGTTGTAAGTCAATAAGCGTATCGGGGTGTTCTAAAACCCATTGTTCCGTACACGCTCCTGTAGGCATACCAACACTCATTAAGTTAGAGCCAGTAGCACCATCAAGCAAGACAGGACCATTTGCAACAAGTTCTTTAAATTCTAAAATATTCATAGACATCACCATTTTTCTTTATATTTATATACTAGATTTTAATTCTTTGTTTCATTTTAAGGTAGTGCAAGGGAACAGTCAAGCGTTAATGAATTATTGTTACTATTAGCAAATTATTGCTACCAATAAAACGAAAAATAGGATAAAATAGAAAAGTAGACATATGATTACAAAGGAGGAGGGTTTTAGCATGAAAAGCATAATTGAATCAGGACAAGCGGTTCTTGGTATTGAATTGGGGTCAACAAGAATAAAAGCAGTTCTAATTGGTAAGGACCACACACCGATTGCTTCAGGTGGTCATGAATGGGAAAATCGTTTTGAAAATGAAGTTTGGACGTATAAGCTAGAAGATGTTTGGCAGGGACTACAAGGCTGTTATCAAGAACTAAAAAAGGACGTTCAAAATAAATATGGAGTAACACTAACAAAAGTACAGTCGATTGGAATTAGTGCAATGATGCACGGATACTTGCCGTTTGATAAAGAAGACAACTTATTAGTTCCATTTCGGACATGGCGCAACACGATTTCAGCACCAGCAGCAGAGGTGCTTAGTGAATTGTTTAACTATAATATGCCGCAGCGTTGGTCGGTAGCACATCTATATCAAGCGATTTTAAATGACGAAGCACATGTGGGGGAAATTGATTTTTTGACCACTCTATCAGGATATGTGCATTGGCAGTTGACAGGACAGAAAGTGTTAGGAGTGGGAGATGCTTCGGGAATGTTTCCAATTGATATTGCAACAGGTGATTATTATGGCAGTATGGTAACACAATTTAATGAAAAAATAGCGGATAAAGGCTATCTATGGAAGTTGACAGATGTATTGCCACAAGTACTATCAGCAGGGAAAAATGCAGGAAAACTAACGGCTGACGGTGCAAAGCTGTTAGATGTAAGTGGGGAATTAGCAGCAGGGATTCCAATGTGTCCGCCAGAGGGTGATGCAGGAACTGGTATGGTGGCAACCAATAGTGTTGCAGAGCGGACGGGTAATATATCGGCAGGAACCTCGATTTTTGCTATGGTTGTTGTAGAGAAAGAATTATCTAAAAGGTATCCAGAGATTGATATGGTAACAACACCTGATGGTAAGCTAGTAGCGATGGTTCATGCGAATAATTGTACATCAGACCTTAATGCCTGGGTAAATATTTTTGGAGAGTTTGCTGAGGCGTTTGGTATTCAGGCAGATATGAATAAGCTATTTGGAACTCTCTATAACAAAGCCCTAGAGGGAGATGCTGACGGTGGCGGACTATTATCCTATGGCTATTTTGCTGGCGAGGATATTATGAAAGTAAAGGAGGGACGTCCCTTATTCGTGCGTTCACCAGAGAGCAACTTTAATCTAGCTAATTTTATGCGGACTCACCTATTTAGTACCTGTGGTGCAATCCGTGTGGGAATGGATTTACTGATGGAGGCAGAGAATATCAAGATTGATAAAATGCTAGGACATGGCGGTTTATTTAAAACAAAAGGGGTTGGTCAGCGGATTATGGCGGCAGCGTTAGAAGCCCCTGTTTATGTGATGGAAACAGCAGGCGAGGGCGGAGCATGGGGCATTGCACTGTTGGCAGCATATATGGCAAATTGCGAAACAGGACAAGGTCTTGATAGCTATTTGGCAGAAAAGGTGTTTGGACAAGATGCTGGCAGTAGAATGGAGCCAGATGCGAATGATGTCGCAGGCTTTAGAAAATTCATGGAACGCTACAAAAAGGGTATTGAAATAGAAAGAATTGCTGTGGAAAGGCTTCCTTTATGAAATTAAACTGGAAGAAAAATACCGCGGTATTTATGTCTAGTCAAGCGGTTTCACAGCTTGGTTCTTCATTAGTACAGTTTGCCATAACATCATATATTACCGTACAGACACAGTCAGGCATTTATGCAATGATGGCAATTATCTGTGCAACACTGCCGATGTTTTTGCTTTCGCCCTTTGCAGGGGTGTGGGCCGACCGTTATAATCGCAAGACCTTGATTATCTTAGCAGATGGAGCGATTGCAGCCTGTACGCTGATTGTGGCGGTTCTATTTCTATTAGGTCATGAGTCAATGCTCTTACTCTTTATAGCGCTTATCATTAGAAGTTTTGGCTCGGCCGTACAGGCTCCTTGTGTGGGAGCAATGCTTCCTGATATTGTTCCTGCGGAAAATCTCAATCGGGTGAATGGAATGAATGGCAGCTTGCAGGCACTATTTAGCCTAGGGTCTCCAATTTTAGGGGCATTACTACTCTCACATTTTCCGCTCGGTTCCATCTTTTTTGTAGATATCATTACAGCGATTTTAGCAATTACCATTTTATTAACAACATTTAAACTTCCACAAAAGAAAATTATAAAAGAAGCGAAAGATAAAGACTATTTTAGTGATTTAGAAGAGGGTTTTCGTTATATTATAAAGACTCGTTTTTTAATGGAATTTTTTGCATTTTGCATCATTTATTTTATTCTAATGGCACCAGCGGCATTTCTAACGCAGGTACAGGTGGTGCGAAATTATGGAGAAGACTACTGGTACCTATCAACCATTGAGGTAGCATTTGCTGTGGGAATGGTGGTTGGCAGTGTGGGTATTACACTATGGGGCGGCTTGAAAAATAAGATTCATACAGTAGCACTGGCGGCAGGATTATTAGGTATTTGCAGTGCCAGTTTGGGTATTCGAATGCCCTTTACGCCATATGTTATTTTAATGGGTGGTTTTGGATTGGCCATTCCAGCGATTAATACACCAGTCATGACACTTTTGCAGGAAAAAGTGGAGACAGAATATATTGGGCGTGTTTTCGGCGTGATGACAATGATTAATACCAGTATGATGCCGCTTGGAATGGTGTTATTTGGACCATTAGCAGACGTGATTTCGATTGAAGCTATTTTGATTGGAACAGGTGTATTAATGACAGTATCGGCATGGATTATGACAAGAATGAAAGCCCTTTGTCAAATAGATACATAAGAGGTAGGGTTGATTAAAAATTAGGAGGTAGAAATGAAAAAAATTGGATTTATTGGAGTTGGAATTATGGGAAAGTCCATGGTTCGTAATCTAATGCAAGCAGGATATGAACTACATATTTATGCGAGAAATAAAGCAAAGGTAGAAGATGTTATTAGCGAGGGTGCTATTTTTCATAATACGATTGGTGACTGTGTCAGGGAATGTGAAGCTGTAATTACGATTGTTGGTTTTCCAAAAGATGTGGAAGAGGTTTACTTTACAGAGGGTAATATCTTTGATAGTGCAAAAGCAGGAACATACCTAATTGATATGACAACCTCTAGTCCAGAGATGGCAAAGCATATCTATGAAGAGGGGATAAAGTGTGGTTTCAAAGTGCTAGATGCACCAGTGACAGGTGGTGATACAGGTGCTAAGGCGGGAACATTGTCCATTCTTGTAGGTGGCGATAGCAAAAATTATGAGGCCTGTGTTCCCCTATTTGAGGCAATGGGTAAAAATATTAATTATCAAGGGGCAGCGGGGAGCGGTCAGCATTGTAAAATGGCAAATCAAATTATGATTGCAGGAGCATTGTCAGGAGTCTGCGAAGCCTTGGCTTATGCCGAGGCAAAAGGTCTTGATTTAGAAACGGTGTTACAATCAGTTTCAACAGGGGCAGCAGGAAGCACACAGTTGAATGCTTTTGCACCGAAAATATTAAAAGAGGACTATGCACCAGGATTTTTTATGAAACATTTTATTAAGGATATGAAACTGGCATTAGAAGAAGCTGATAGAAGTGGTTTAAATTTAAACATTCTTCACCAAGTATTAGAAAATTATGGTGAATTAGAGGCGGCAGGATTTGGGGAAAAGGGAACACATGCCTTGATTAACTACTACCGAAAAGATTCATAAAGGAAATTACTTTTGTATTTGACTAATTTTGATAGGAAGACTATAATGTATTGTGGTTTGGAAGAGTAAACCACATAAGGTGACTCGCAAAAACAGTCACCCTATTGGAGAAGTACCCAAGAGGCTGAAGGGTCCGGATTCGAAATCCGGTAGGTCGATTTACGTCGGCGCGGGGGTTCAAATCCCTTCTTCTCCGTTATGATTTATATTGAGAATCCCTTGAGTTTATAGGGGTTCTCGTTCTTTTTATAGTTCTGTAATTTTATGATTTGTATATGACACTTAATGAATGATGTGCTAAAATCCTTTTTTAGACCTTTTTGTATTATGCAAAAACGATAGTCATTATTTTATATCATTCGTTTTTTTAGTTAAAAGTATTCCTCCAGCAACGGCTGTAAGCGGAGCGACGAGAACAACACCAATACTTCCGACAATGGTATCAAGCATATCAGCAGAAACATATTTGAAGTTTAGCATATTGCTAAGTGGTGTTCCCTGTGCCATAAAAACCATAAGCAGAGAAATGTAGCTGCCAGAATAAGCCAAAAGCAAAGTTGTCGTCATCGTTCCAACTGCCGCACGTCCAATCGTCAACCCAGATTTGATGGCTTCACGTTTACTAATAGTTGGTTTTTTCTCAACGATTTCAGCAATTGCAGAACTAATGTCAACAGATAAATCTATAAAAGCACCACTAGCACCAATGATAGTTCCAGCAACAAAGATTCTAGTGAGGTTTAGATTCTGATATCCGCTATATAAAAGTGATTCAGCATTTGACATTACAGCCCCATGTATTTTAAAGAGATTAGTGAAAAGGGCGGCTAAAATAGCAGTAGATAAGACACCGCCTAACGAACCTAAGGTTGAACAAAGCCAACGTCTATCAAATCCGTAAACGAGAGAAATGCATAATATAATAAGAAAGGTAACAATTCCTATGCTTACGATAATTGGATTAATACCACGCAAATAGGAGGGAATAAGAATTTTCCAAAGTATCAAAATAGTGATAGCAAAGGATAAAATAGCACGAATCCCTGTTTTACCAGCAAAGAGAACAATGAGGACAATAAATAATGAAACTAATAGTAATTGCTTATCAATCCGGTAATGGTCGATTAAATTTATTGCACGAATGATGCCGTCAGTCTGGCTGACCATTGCAAGAGCATTGTCATTGACTACGAATATTTTATCACTTTCAAGAGAGCCACTAAGAAAATTTGACGCTTCACCAGTTTGCCCCTTTAAAGGGCCACTTAATATTTCAACAAAGCATTGCTGCTCACCTGAACGGATGAGACCAGTAGAAATGATACGACTGTCATCAGTCGAGAGAATTCTAACCTTGCACTGTTCTTGTTCACGATATTGAATAGCCTCCTCAAACCCAGTAGGTAAGAGGAGTAAAAATAGAAGAAGAATGATGGAAAGTACGGTGGGAGCATTGTTTTTGGAAAAAAGAAACTTTCCTATCTTTTTGAGTTTTATTAACATTTATATTCACATTCCTTTGTTTACTATTCAATCTTTAGGCTAGAGAGCAAGTAGCATAAGCTTCCTGCCACTTACTCTCTAGCCATATGAAAATGAGCGAGTTCTAATACTTGTTTAAAAGTATTTTATTGAATTTCACAAATTTCAGCCATCTTCTTGTATATATCGGTGTTATCATAAAAGCCAGAGAAGTTTTCTTGACCGACACCTTGAGCGAATACAGGAACAGGTAAACCAGTGTGTGCATAAGAGGTGAAGCTAATTCCTGATTTATTATTTAGAATATGTGTAATGGTTACAGTTAATGGTTCATAAGTTCCATATAAAAGATATTCGTCTTGTGACATTTCGCTTTTGCTGCTTTTACCAATTTGTAATGTTCGCTCATAGGCTGTTTCTAATAACGAATATTCATATTCGGTGAGAACAAGGGTGCCATCTTCTTCGGTGTCTCCATCTACGACCAAGCCGAACAGCGTTTGAATATCTTCAAGAACAGTAGTAAACGGAGTATTATTTTCTTTATAAGTAGATACAAATTCACTGTCAAATTGTGCATATGATATCTTTTGATTTTCTAAGTTTTTCAAATAAGTATCGTAATCAAGTCCAGCATAACCAATGCTCATACCTCCAGTTTCGTGGTCAGCAGTTACTAAAATTAATGTATCATCAGGGTGCTCGTTGTAGAATGTAATTGCTTCCTTTACGGCATAATCCAGAGCAATAGTATCATGAATACTAGAGGCTGCATCATTCGCATGGCAGGCCCAGTCAATTTTTCCGCCCTCGACCATCATAAAGAAACCATTTTCATTATCAAGCATTTCAATGCCCTTTTTTACATAATCTGCAAGAACAATGTCATTATCATTAGTATCTAGTTGATAGGTCATTGCATCACCATCGGCTAACTTTTCTGAAATGACAATTGCTTTGCCGTCATCGGGAGTAAGACTGTTGGCATCTGCATCATCAAAAACCACTTTATATCCAGCACCACGTGCAATCTCATAGATATCTTGTTGGTCTTCATCTTTTCCTGTTGGGCTTAATAAAGCACCTCCAGCGAAGTAATCAAATCCACTTGCAATAAGTTCTTCAGAAATTTCATAGTAATTACCACGAGAGGGCTGATGAGCATAGAAAGCAGCAGGTGTTGCGTGATTTAGGTTTACACTGGTGATAATTCCGATTTTACAATCCTTTTGCTTCTTCAGTTTTTCAGTGATCGTTTCAAAAGATATGGTCATGCTGGTATCCATATTGATGGTGCCACTGTGAGTTTTATTTCCAGTAGCAATT
>JGI994J12354_10001254_pt1 | contig 25705 bp, 22 predicted proteins | sample IntmicLarv3ML3BL_FD_12354 | JGI IMG/M metagenome (IMG submission 12354)
AGAGGGTACAACTATGGCAAATAAAACGCTTCTAAATCGTGGTGCAAGAGTAGAAATACCAAATCAAGTTACACGAACCGACCTTGGAATAAAATCATCACAAAATGAAACTATAGGTACTAGCGTTACAGAACAAATAAATGTTCGTGTAGATAATCATATCAGAAATAAGCTTTCAGCTTTCGTTGAATTAGGTCACGCATCGTCATTAAAAGATATGGTTAGACAACTTGTGGATAGACATATCGAAACTCTTAACGAAGATAACTTAGAAAACTTTAATAATCTAGTTAAAATTTACGAAAAAAGAGATGCTATAAAACATCATAAAAAGAAAAACTCTAAAGATAATTAGTACTTTTTAGTCGTTGAAAATAAAAAAACTTGGGATACTTATAAGTACCCCAAGTTTTTTTATTTTACTTTATTTTTTAATCTTACGAATTTTAAACGACAAATTTAATATTAAAATACAGCCAATAACGAGCAACATAATAGCTATAAAAAACCTGTTAAAAAAAACTTGTAATAAATTGCATATCATGATATTATTGAGCTATGGTATTATTTTGAAAATTAAAAAAACACTCATATCTTTCGTCGGACATCGAGTGTTTTCAATGGTATTTTCAATTCAAAACCTTTCAAAAAAATCAAGCCAAAAGAGGTATAATAATTTGAAGAAGTTTTTACTTCCATAATTATAACCTCTTTAGGCTTGGATTGTCAACCCAAAAATAAGGAGGATTTTTTATGTTAAATTATGTTATAAATAAAATACAAAATCTAAAATCATCTACTAATGACGATAGTAGTAAAATACAAAACCCAAAATCATCTGGTTATGCAAAACATTCCCTTTCAATTATAAGAGATAATACCCTATCTAATACAAGCAAGGTTATATATATCGCTCTTTGCAGCTACGCAGGCAGTAAAGACATTGCGTATCCTACAATAAAAAGGCTTATCGACGAATTAAATATAAGCAAAACAAAATTTTATAGGCATATACAGCCTTTAAAAAAGCATGGCTATATAAATATTAAACAAAGTATTAAAAATGGAAAGTATTCATCTAATATCTATACTATTAACGATAATGTCCCAAGGGTAACCTCAAATTCTTTACAGAATCCAGCTCCTTATGGACGACATGATAATGCAATCATAAAAGATAAAACCTTATCTGATACAAGTAAAGTTATATACTGCCTACTTTGTGGCTATGCAGGCAATAAAAGCACTGCTTACCCTTCAGTAAATAGAATTTTAAAAGAATTAGGTATGAGCAGCTATAAATTTTATAAGCATTTAGAGCCTTTAAAAGAACGTGGCTATATCGAAGTTACAAGAACCTTTAAAGACGGGAAATATTCGTCTAATGTGTATACTATTAATGATTCTGTTCCAAGGAATCCTTCGAGCTTGCTACAAAACCTAAACAAACCTAAAAATACTGATAAACCCAAAACTGCTAGCGAACCTGGAGGTAACACTTGTATAACTTCGAACAAAATTGAAGCTCCCAAAAGCGTACATACCGAAACTTTAAGTTTAAATCAAAAAAAACTAGCAACTCCAAGCCCACTACAACAAGAATATGATAGGATAAGTATGACCAAGTTTACGTTAAAAAATTCATCCACTGAAAATAAATCCACTGAAAATGAATATCCTAAAAATGAGTACACTCAAAATTCAGAAACAAAAAAAGATCTTAATCTTTTAAAAGAAAAGATTTTAAAAGAGAATCTCTCTAAATCAAAGTCAATGTCAAAGTCAATATCAGAACCATATAAACACACACAAAATCAAAAAGAGAGAAATGACATAGAAACTATGGAAACATATATCGAAATCATTAAAGAAAACATTGATTATAAAAGTTTATTAATAACACATAAATCTCAAAAAGAACTAATTGACAATATGTTAGATATTATAATTGATGCAGTGATGTCAAAATCCAATACAATACGAGTACACCAACAGGACAAGCCCACAGCTGTAGTAAAAAGCGTTTTACTAAAACTAAAATACACAAACATAGTACATGCTATAGAGCGATTTAATAGTGTTACAAATCCAGTGAAACGTATCCATGCTTACTTACTTACCGTCCTATACAGTAGTAAGCTTGAAAGCGATGCTCACTATACTAATTTGTATAACAGTAGGACTTAATAAAGACCGTTTTCAATCTAATCCTCGATTTGCAAACTCTTTGTAGATCAATAAAACATTATATAACCCAAAAAACATGTCAAATCTGATCGATCTATGGCATGTTTATGATGTGATGTAATTAAACACACTTTATTGCAAATACAAGAAATATTTAATCGCAGTTTAGAAATTTTAAAGGGGATATAAAGAGCAATTAAGAATAAGAGGGTGTTTATAAAAGAACAATAAAGAGGGAATAGTATCATCAAGGAGATGATGATATGAGTTGCCCAAAATGCCGAAGTAGAAAATCAGTGAAAAGCGGACATCATTTAGGAAAACAAAGATACAAATGTAAGGAATGTAGATGCCAATTTACAAGAGAAGAACCAAGGGGTAAGGGTAAAGAGGTAAAAGCTCTTGCAATTAATTTATACGTTAATGGTCTATCATTCCGCGCCATAGCAAAAATTGTAAATGTTTCACCTAAAACGGTATATGATTGGGTGAAAGCATTTGGTGAACTAACTTACAAGAAAGTTAAGCCAGAAGGAGATATCATAATAGAGCTAGATGAAGTGTGGCATTTTGTGAAGTCAAAAAAAACAAACTGTGGATATGGAAGGCATACTGTCGTACTACAGGGCAACTCATTGACTGGTAATGTGGAAATCGTAGCACTAAAACACTAAAGCAAATGATAGATAGGCTGATTCAATTGAAAGTAGAAGTGTTTTTTGCAGATAATTGGAAGTCATATGCAAAATTAATTTCAGCCGAGCTACTAATACAAAGTAAGTCACGAACACATGCTATAGAACGAAATAATTTCAGATAACGCCATTGGTTTGGAAGATTTAGACGCAAAACTTGTATAGTTTCTCGCTCTAGTCATATGGTTGATATTACTATGTCCTCATTTGCTAGGTTCAGAGTCAACGGTACTCCTGATTTAATTCCATCGTTCTTTAGTTAACACTCTCAATTTTTCATCATAGCTCATTTCTTTATTCTTTCTCTTTTACTACTTTTTCATACGAAATTGACTATATTTAGAACAGAAAATGACAAAGCCATTAGCGACCACGAGTCGGCTAGGGAATATTTTGATGTTTGCGGATATGGATTTGAAAGTGGAAACAAACTACCCCAAATTGCAGAATTACGAGAGCAGTGTGCACAACAACAAGCTGATAAAAAATCTCTTTGGGCGAAGTATCACGACATAAAAAACTCGGATAAGGAAATTGACAACGCTTGAGCGAATGTAAAAGCTATTTTGAATTTGGAAAATGAAAGTGAGCCTACTGAAGTTTTTACTGAAACTCCAGTACCAGAAACTTCGAAACCAAGACGCAAACGAAATGAGGATTTAATACTTTAGTAGCGGAACGCTTAGAAAAAAAACGGTTTCGCTGCTTTTTTTGATGTGCAAAAAATGAAGTGAAGCGAAATGTTTTGCACATGGGGTCAAGGGGATTCTCCCTTGCAAGCCGTCTCAGCGGAAGCTAAGACACTGCTTGCATGTATACTGCTCCCCTTCTTGTAAATAGCGGTTCGCACAATTTGTGTACCATAAAATAAAAAAGATAGGAATTTTTATATTCCATACTTTCTACGCACATAGTCAAAGAATCTTTCAAGTTGCTTATATGATAACGTTATACTTGGCTTAGTTTGATTCCAAAGATATTCTTTTAAGTTGTCAAACGTCATAGAGTTTTTAGTGTAAACTTTTTTGCTGTAAATATTCCAAAGGTGCTTTTTTGTGTTTGCTTCTACAGAGATTTAATAAAAAGGCATCCCCTACCGTATCAATATACAAAAACGCATCAGGGGCACCTGTGTATTTATGATAGCTTGCCCATCCGATAAATTTTCGGTTTAAAGATTCTATTAACGATTGTTGCGGACCTCTAAAGTTAGTTATATACTCACTTAACTCCACTGTAAATTCAGAGATAGCTTTTTCAGATGGGGTCGCAAAAAGCACTCCGTCTATGTATTCATAATGGCAAGATAAGTAATCAAAGCCATTTTCAATTTTAACAATTTTGGTTTTAGATGCTGAAAGTGAAAGCCCTCGTATTCTTAAAAATTTAGTTATGATATACTTTATCTCGTGCGTCTGATTTAATGTTTTGGCTGAAACTAATATATCATCAGCAAAACATACCATCTCACCACCGCTATAATCTATTGACCTTCACCTGTGCGATGGGTGCAAGTGTGTATGAGTATAAAACTTGTAAGGCACAGTCATACATCGTTGGGATTTTAATATTGCGTTCTTTGCTACGTTTTGGTTGCACTTTAAGCAACTTTGTATGTGACGCTTTATAGTTTTTAATATCTTCCCCTAGTTCAAATGCCATTTGCATTTTATTAACGGAGAAACTTAAACGAACGCCATCAACTCCTGGACCAGCAGAAGTGCTGGTAGCGTGTCTTACTGCAAGGACTTCTGCATCAAGAGATTTCAATATCTCAAGTTGGCACGCTCGTATTAATGTTTCATCATTAGCGGCAGCGCCTAATTTCTGTTGCATAGCAAATAAAGTTCTTTCTGCAACTTCAAAATCTAAACTGTTCCAAAGATTAGCACATTCTTTTTTGGGTAGTGTATCAAACTTGTTGAGACAGTAAATCAACATCCCAACCGAAATCTAAAATATTTATAACCAAACCAATAACATTATCGTGCATTAATAATGACTTAGAAAAACAAATAGTTCTTTTTGCTAATCGCTTGATTCGAGTTCTTAAAGTAAGATTTTTTCGTTCGGTAATCTGTGTATTTTCCTTACCCATTATGTGTTTTTCAGGGTCTAAATGACGTTTGTAACTACCCCAATCATCACTATAAAATCTAGAAATACCAAATGGTTCTAGCACAGACTTATCTCTTTAATGAGGAGGATACAGACCTCATAGAGATGCTTAAAACTAGAGGGTATTTATACGCTTCAAGGGACAATGAACAAGAGGTAATTGATACACAGGAGCGCATGATTAAGGAATATCGCTTTAAGAAAGATGTAGTTAACTTTGTTCTCTGTCCAACGACTGCTTGTAATTTGCGCTGTACATACTGTTTCCAAAGTGAGGATCTAAGAACAAATGGAAATGTTCTTTCTGAAAGACAGGTTAATAACATTTTCAGGCACATGGACACTATCGTTGCGGAAAAGAAACCATCAATTATTAATGTACAGTTATTTGGCGGAGAGCCTCTGTTGCCAAGCGCTTTGGAAATCAATCGGAAAATATTTGAAGGCATAAGAGCGAGAAAATATACATTTTCAATTATCTCTAATGGTGTACCTTTAAAAACAATGTTTTTCTAGGATTATCAAAGTTGATATTTCATGCTTGTAAAGGTTGAAACAAGAATTAGCAAACGTCTGTAAAAAATATAGATATTTACGCACATTTTATGCTAAAATACTATTAGCTATATAAATAAACTCAATAAAGGAGTGCTTGCAGTGGCGACTCGAATTTTTGGTTATATAAGAATCAGTAGTGCTGACCAAAATGAAGCTAGGCAGATAGATGCCTTACTGAATGCTGGTGTAGAAAAAAGGGATATTTATACAGATAAAAAAAGCGGCAAAGACTTCAATCGTGATGATTATAACGCTTTAGTACGTTCATTACGAGAGGGTGATACACTTATAATAAAGTCGATCGACCGAATAGGACGCAATTATAGCGAAATTTTGGAACAGTGGAAGTTAATAACAAAAGAAATAAAAGCACATATTAAAGTCTTAGATATGCCTTTGCTGGATACTACAACGGCCTCTAACGATTTAACCAGTACACTCATTTCAGACATAGTTTTACAAATATTATCTTACGTTGCAGAAACAGAAAGAATACATATCAGACAAAGACAATCTGAAGGAATAAAGCTTGCCAAGGAGAGAGGGATTCACTTAGGGAGACCAAAAGCTGTCTACCCTTCTAATTTTAATAAAGTTTATAAAGAGTGGCAAAATAAAGAAATTACAGCAGTTGTTGCTATGAAAAAATTAAATCTTAAAAAAAGTACGTTTTATAAACTTGTAAATAACTATGTGGGGAATTTAGATCACATATCTAGTTCGTGATATCTTTTTACAGTTATGGGCTAATTAAAAACTGAACCAAAAGGGGTGAAAATATGTTAAAAAAATATGCAGGAAACAAATTCAATATATTAGCTGGAAGTGACTTATTCAAAGAGTATAGAGAAGGTGAATACCTCTATATTGATAAAACTAGGTTCGTAGAACACATATTTCAAGTAAATGACAAAGTAATATTACTACCAAGACCTAGACGTTCAGGAAAAACACTTAATATGGATATGTTAGCAACTTTTTTAGATATCACAGAAGACAATAAATCTCTATTTGAAGATCTCTATATTTCTTCAACTCAATATTTTAAAGAAATAAACCAGCATCCGATTTTGTTTCTATCATTTAAGAACTTAACGTATAATAACATTGAGAACAGTATACACGATTATATTATAAATATCATCAAAGCTTACGATATACCATCATCTGATTCAATTAAAAAATATATAGAAGCTGGAAAGCATGATAGTAATACTATTCTTCTTGAAATAACAAGACAATTACAAAATAAATATAACAAACAAGTATATTTATTGATAGATGAATATGATAAACCGATTACTGACTCTACATTTACTGATTCAGGAAGCATTGTTAGATACACATTAAGTGGAATTTTAGGGGCAGTGTTAAAAGGTAATCCATATTTAAAAAAGGCAATAATAACAGGTGTTACTAGAATTAGCCATGAAAGCTTGCTAAGTGGTTTAAATAATTTGAGTGTATATCCAATTACTGAATACTCATTATTTGACACCGATTTTATGTTAACTGAAGAAGAATTGAGTGAAATTTTGGATACTAAGCATATAGAATATATAAGACCTTGGTACAACAATTTTAGAGTAGGTGATAGCCTGCTGTTTAATATGTGGTCTACTATGAACTATATAAAAGAATTTTACCTTACGAACAAAGTCCCTAGATTCAAGAATTTTTGGACTTCTACAGGTAACTCAACAATCTTGAAAAAACTTATGGATTCACAAAAAGCCTATCAAATAAGAAAAATGCTTGTAAATAAAACTGAAGTAGAGATAAGAGAAGAAGCTAGTATAGAGTATGCTTATATTGAGAATAAAGGTAAATGCACAGAGAGTCAGTTCTATACCATTGCACTTCAAGCTGGATATTTTACTCACAGAAGAATTGATAATACTAATAGATTAGCTATTAGTATAGCCAATGAGGAGTTAAAGTCAGAATGGATTAGTATTTTAGGCGATTCAGTTTATGAAGAAAGTTTTAGTAATATAAAGAGTATATTCCAAGAGATAAATCATATAGATTATTTTTCAGAGCGATTAGAGAGCGAAATTTCTCATGTACTATCTTATCATGATATAGGGAGACTTGGCTTAGAATCAGCATATCATATACTATTTTTGGGATTAGTCTATGACGTAGGGAATGTTTCATCTAATAAGGAGTCTGGATTAGGTAGGTTTGATATTTTATTAAAAACTTCTCAGTATAATGCCATTCTAGAGTTCAAAAAATCAGATACAGAAAAGGCGTTAAAAATGAATGCAAAGAAAGCTATAGATCAAATAAGAGAACAAAAATATTATGTGAGTTTGGATAAAGATAAACCAATATACTTTATAGGTATATCTTGCTATAAGAATATGTGTATGGCGCAGACAGAGTTATTCAATTATATTTAGGTTTTCTCCAATATTAATCTTAATAGCATAACATCCCACCACCTAAGAGGTGGGGACTTCTTGTCAACTACTGTTAGACAAAGTTTATACATGATCAAAAAGAGTAAACTTAATTATTTACGATGCTTAAAATATAAGGCTAATGCTTCTTCAACCACTTTCTGTATTTCTTTAGTTGATTGATTTGGCTTGAAGTATTTTGAGTATACATCTTCATTTAACTTAATTGTTGGTATACGGCGTTTAGCTTACCATCTCCTGAAAACTTACTAGGCATATCGGATTTTTTCAGAAGATGGTAAGCTAAACTATTACATTCCATGTAAGTATTTAATAATTCTTGTTCTTCTTCTTTTAAATATGAGAGTGTTACAGCTGGAATAAACGCAAAATCATTGTTATCAAGCTTTAATTTTAGTGCTCCTGTTAGTTTGCACGAAGATAGCGTGCTACGGTGTCTTTCGAAAGGCCATATTCTTGTCCTACTTTAGTTATTGATTTTAACTTGTTCGCAAGTTGCGAACAAGTTTCATTTTCTTCAGATTCATGAGGGGTTTCAAGTATTTTTATTTGTTTCAGTATGTCATTGAGTTTTCCCTGTGAAAACATTTTTGAATGATGTAGAAAAATAACTGTCGCCTTTTCTGTATGTGTCATATCAGACAACGATCGCTGTAGAAGATTCGTTTCTACTACATATATCATTGACTCCTCATCAGATATATTTTCTAAGATAATAGTAAGGTAGTTCATTAAGTCCAGCTAATTTTGAAGCATTTACACGATTATGGCCAGAAAGAATTTCTAAATTTTCACCAATTCTGCGTACTATAATAGGCACAAGTACACCATTTGATATGATGCTTGCTACCATATCTTCAAGCCGTCTCCCTCGTATAAACGAAAAGGGTCAGTTTTGAACGGCATTAACTTTCTAATTTCTATAGAAGTTATAGTGTTAGACTGGATTTCTAAACTGGACAACCCAAACTTGTATCAAGATTTTGTAGACGAGGTTTATTATTTTTTTAGTTAGTTCCGCCATTACCAGCCACCTCCGTTGCAAATTTTTTATAAGCTATAGAAGCCTTGCAGTTTGCGTCGTAATCTAGTATACGTTTGCTAAAATAATTGGCTTCAAGTGTTTGGTATGTATTAAAAATTTTTATTCTATCGCTATAATGATCGTCTAGCAAACCTTGTATTTCCCTAAATAGTTTTGTACGTTCGTCACATACGGTGAGAAGTATCCAAGCAATTTCAATCCATGGATTGATTTTTTTCTTCATTTTAAAAATAGTTTTTAATAAATCTGTCAATTCTGTGGCTAACCATAATTGCGGGCTTGCAGGAATGATTACCTCATCACAGGTCGCTAAGGCATTAATAGTGAGTAGTCCAAGGTAGGGGTTAGAGTCTATAATAATATATTCATATTCCGGTCGTAGTGGTTCAAGTAATTCTGATAGTGTATGTTCGCCACCGACCTCACCACGAAGATTTATTTCTACAAAAGAAAGATTTACATTGCAAGGAATAATATCAAGTACATCTCCTTTTATTATATATTTAGATTTTTCTGGCAAAGTTTCTCCATCCATAATCATTGTAAGTACATTGTGCATGGAAATAGGTATTTCATCAGGTAGTTCAATACCAAAACTCAGTGACAAGTTACTTTGGGGGCCGATATCAACTAGTAAAACTCTATTACCTTTTTTAGCAAGGGCATTGCCTAAATTACAGGTAGTTGTTGTCTTACCAGTACCCCCCTTTTGATTTGAAATAGTAATTATTTCACAGTTTTTCATATTGCTTATTCTCCTTTATTTTATGCAAAGACAAATTACGGGTAATTTTTCAAAGGTCGAGACGCTGATGCAATAACAGCAGCATTTAATGAGTTTACGGTAAAGGAATTAGGTAAAGAAGTCAAGAAGCCGTCCATACTCGAAAATATACGAAATCTTATGACCAAGGTTAAGAATCAGGTATTCGATAAAGTTAAGCATAAGGATAGAGCTAGGGAGCTATGATTACGAAATGGACGCTTGATAATGCAAAGCTAAAGAAATATATTTTTTTAAATATGCCCTATATCTTAGTTTTCATAGTATCATGGTATGTAAGTTCGCAATTTACTAATATTACTTATAACGATGCTTTCATAGGCTTGGTAGTGACTAGGGCAGTTCGTTTGTATGTATTTGTAAAAGGTATGAATAACAAAAAATATCGGAAAAATATAGAGTATAGGTCAGCCAGGTAGGGAACATCAAAGGACGTTAAGTTGTATGTTGACCCAAACCCTGATAACAATATAATCCTTACAGCTACAGAATCGTTGATAATGAACAGTCGTCCGAAGCCTATTAAGTATGCTAGAAATAAAAATGTACCGGTTATTGGTGGCTCTAGTTCAGGTAAAATACGATTTTTTGTAAAGCCAAATCTCATGCAGTGCGAATCAGAAGATTAGCCAGTTAGTTTTGTGTGTACTGGTCCGAAAGGAGTGCGCCTAGATAGGGCGTGACAAGAAGTAGAAGAAAGTAAAGCACTCCCCCCAAGATAACAGGGGAAGCGACCTTCCTAACCGCAAGGCGAAAGCGACTACGGAACAATAGCATGGCAGGAAAGCGATAAGTCACGGGATATCACGCTAACTGGGGATTACCTAAGTTGGAACGCTTGAAATGTTCTATGTGTAGTGCCTTTAAAGGGCGACAAATTCCAAGTCCTCATAAGACAAGAAAGATGACATTAAAAATCCAATAGGGTAATAGAGTTCTCGTAGTATCTAAGGTGTTACTGTAACGGTTCAACACACAGGTAGACTTTGTGTGCTACTGGTTCGATTACCGCAAAAAGGCGACTAAGTATGCGGGAGAACAGGAAAAGGGGAACAGTTGTTGCAATTTGAAATCAAAATTTGATTAAGGCGGAAAACCTCATAATGAAACCAACAATGGAGATTTTGGATAGAAGCATGGAAAATTCAAGAAGTAACAAAGAGGAAATCTTCATAAAACTATACCGTTATATGCTAAAACCATACCTGTACCACATTGTGTACAAAAACCTTTACGCTAATAAAAGTGCTTCAACTAAAGGTGTGGACAATGATAAGGTTGACGGATTTAGTAAAGAAAAGGTTGAGAAAATAATCCAATCTTTATCTGATGAAACTTATTCACCAAAACCAGTACGCAAGATTCTTGGGCTATGACGTAAGAGTTAGAAGGGACAACACAGTTAAACCTAGTGGAAACCGCAAAATACGTACACTTAATTATAAGGTGGAACTGAACGTACCTTTTGCTGATAAAATCATGCCATTTCTTTTTAATAATGCAATAATCAGTCAAATGTATAACAGAAAAATTGAACCAAGAGCAAGGAAGTATCTTATTAGGTGTAAAGATTTGGAGATTATAACTATTTATAATTCTGAATTAAGGGGCATTTGCAATTATTATGGTATTGCCAGCAACTTCATAAGACTTGATTGCTTTGCGTATCTCATGGAATATAACTGTCTAAAAACTCTTACTGCAAAACATAGCAGTACAAGCAGAAAAATAGTTGATAAATTTCGTGACGGCAAAGGAAGGTGGGTATGCCATATAAATTTGTAAAAAAATATAAAAAAAGGACTGTAGCTCAATTGGATTTTCCAATTTCGTCACAGCCCCTTTACTTTTCTAACCCTACATACTAATTTTTAAAACTTAACGTACAATTTCAACTCCTCTTGTTTCTTCATCCCAAGACACAGTTGCCCCAAAGAATTCGCTAATGAATCTTAACGGAACCATTGTTCTATCACCTATAATCTGTGCTGGTACATCCATGCCATGAGCTATTTTACCTATTTCAAATGTTATAGTTGCTTCACCTAGAGTGATAGTAACTCTAATAGAATTATTTTCATCACTTGGAGTCCAATCAACGTCTGCGCCAAGAGCATAGGCTACAAATCGCACAGGTAGAAGAGTACGTCCATATTGTATCACTGGTAATACATCCATAAATTGTGGCGACGCATTTTCTGCTAAGTCTAAAATCTCTGGAGAATCCAATTGGATAGCAATTCTTCTAAGATTTTCAATATAAGCAATAGCAAAACTACCTGTTTTGTTTGTATTAATGCTGAAATTTTTCGTTTCAGAATCTAAATACCCACCTATATTTCTATTGTTATAGATTGTCGTGATTCTGTGAGTATTTAATTCATAGAAATTAGAGCTTGTTAAATTTACAAACATAGTATAATGTTCCGTAAATTCCAACAACTCTTCATCGCCAATACTAAAAGCAATTTCTACTTCTACAAACCTGTTATCAGCGATATCTTTATATACCTGAATGTTAATTGTAGAGATATAGTCACTATCTCCCATCAATCCTGCCAATTCTTTAATAAGCCCAATACTCAGCTCGATATATACTATATCTTGAGTAATACGCAATGTCATTTGGTTCGATACTAGCAAATCTAAAGTATCTCTATAGAGGTGAACATAGCCTGACCCAACCTCTGTAGACAATATTGCAACCTCTCTACCTTCCAGAATTTGATTGTAGATATTATTGTGATTTTGTTGAGGTGTAGGCAATACCTGTTTTGTATATACAACAAAATTTGTGGCCGAGCTAAGCCTAGAGTTAGTAAAACTTACATTATCACCAATTGCCCTTATTTGTATTGCATGGTTTCCAGCAGATAGATTAAGTGAGGCTAAATCAAAGGAAGTTTCTCTGATTGCGCTACTTCTTACTCTATTTTCGACATAAACTCTATATCCCAATGCATTGTTAACAGCATTCCAGCTTACAACCGTATTATTGATAACCATACCTGTTGGTGCGTCTAAATCACGTATATTAGTTATAGTCTCAGGAAACGGCTTTTGCTGTGCAATATTATTATCAGGTACTTGGCTTATAATTATTAGTAGAGATGATGTGTCATATCCTGCCTCGTTTTCCGCTCCAACTGTAAAATTAAATTCTCCAGTTGTTGTTGGCACTCCAGAAATTACTCCATCTGGGCTGAGAGTTAACCCATCAGGAAAATTTCCTTGTAAGTGATTCCAAATAATTGGAGCAGTACCTGACACCATAAGTTGTTGATTGTAAGCCACACCTATCATTCCATCTGGCAAAGATACCGTCGTAATAGCTGGTATAGTTGCTGTAGTGGTTATATTTATAGACAACGTTTGTACAGTATAGCCTGCATCATTAAACGCTTCAACAGTGAAGGTAAAATTACCAACCGTTGTCGGTATTCCTTCAATCACGTTTTCAGTAAGGCTCATACCGTTTGGTAAACTTTCGCCTATAATACGCCACGACATTGGTCTATCGCCAATTGTAATGAGGTTTTGCCTATAAGGCTCTCTGATTAACGCGTCAGGCAGGCTATTTGTTACCATTGTAGGTGCAACTGGCAAAACAGTGCCACCAGCTATAAACTTAGCAGTTGCCTCCCACCCTGTTTGAGCAAACTCAACCACTTGCCTTTCAACATCTTCTTTATAAATATCATTGCTAGCGTAAACATTTATAACTTCAATTACAGTGCCACTTGCATCTAGCAAGCTAACTTCAACAATTCCTGACTCTGCAAAAAGTGGTTGCATTGAGAGATTATAAATACGCAAATCCGCTATTGTTCCATTTTCTGTATTTACAGTATCTACAAATACTGTAACAGGATTTCTACCAAACCCTATCAGGCTATCGAATGTAACAGCTACTTCATTTGACATAAAACAACGTTCTTCTACCAATACACCACCATTCCATAAAGCAGCACGCATATATATGCGATGACCAAGAGCAGGGATTTCTCCATACACTAATTGCCCAAGAGGTATGGCATAGGTAAATTGTAGGTTTAACCCACCTTCATCAAGCAAAGTTAAGTCTCTTTGGCTATAAATTACAGCCTGCCCTTTTACAGTGGATAATGGGATTGAGAACATAGGGTCTTCATAAAAAGATATCCTAACTTCGTTACCACTATCCGCTAGAAAAACATCGCTATTATTATAAAGTTGTACAGAAAATAACCGCTCGCCTCTCTCCTCTACAAGAGTAGTTACTTGACCAATAGATATATCAGGCTTTGTGAATACAAGTACATCACTAAATGTTTTTTGTTCATCATTTAAAAATTCAACAGTGATACTATACGGTACGTTTTGGATGGGGCTGCTTGTACGTACAGATATTTCGAACAATTCAAGAACCCCTGGAGAAATTTCAACATTGCTTATCTCAACAACTTGAGAATTTACTTCAATCGTTACAGAACTGATAGGATCAACCCCAAAGTTCACTATCCCAAAGTTTACTAAAACATCTTCATTTGCCCATACATCAATGTTATTAAAAAATGCTCCTCCAATAAAATCGTTTGTAAAGACTGCTTCCGCATAGTGGATATACACAGCTACATCCTCTAATGGGTCGTCAGGCATTTCAAATTTAGCATATTCTACAATAATTTCATTGCCTATCAACTTACCGCCTGTTATTTCTAAAAGATACCCTTCAGTCGGTGCGACTAATAAAATTGGCGCGCTAACTGTGAGCTGGTTGCCATCACTTTGCAAAAATAATGAATATAAAGCGTGTCCTTCCGCACTAAAGTCATATGACCTAGTAATAATTGACGCTCTATTATTATCTCCACCAACCAACTTGTAGGCTGTAGTAGGGTTCAGAAAGCTAACACTTGATGCTTCAAAAACACTAATAGCAGGAAGAAGGTTGCCATTATTATTAATTTTTCTAACAATAATGTCATTGCCAGTATCTTCTGAAAAGCTGTACCATGCGAGGTAGAAACCATCTTTGGTTGCTGCTATTTGTGGAGTCAAGTTTGTTGTTTGCGCTCCAGATAAAATATGGCTGTAAATTTCTGTACTTGTAACCAAATAAACTATAGCACTGCTTTCCATAAGTACCTCAAAATCATACCCAATATCCTCAAATACACCTGTAGTAATGATAACGGCAAAGCCTTCATCATTCATATCAATCTGTACGCCCGTTAAGAGTGATTCGCCAAAGCTATCAATCATAGCAGGTGATGACCACACATTTCCATTATATTTGCTATACCAAAGCTCTACAAAAGTTTCGATATTGCCATCATAATACTCCGATAGCATGTGTTGCCACACAACAACGGCTCTTCCATTATAAGTAGCAACTAGAGGAGAGATATTCACCCCAAAATCATCAGTCAGTGCAAGGGGAGCAAGCCAACTGTTGCCATCAAATATGCTTACATATATTTCAAATTGGTTCATTACGGATATTATATCCTCATAACTCATATCCTCTATATATTCAAACTCTTCAAGCCATTCTTCGTCTATGCGTTCATTTATATTTTCCCATGCTACTACAGCAAAAGATGAGTCGCCAGCAACAATACCACCCCAAGGGTTGTTTGGCAAACTGCTTGTAGCAACGCCTTGTTCTGTGCGCATACTGTGTGGTAACATAAACGACTCATTAAAGCTACGCATGTCAAGTGCATTTAAGCTATTGTGGGCGTTGCGTCCAAAGCCGAAAATATCTTGATTAGGGGTAAATGCCCATGTACGGCTATCTACTGTCGCTGATGTACCAAGTGGGCCACTTGCATTAATAATCCAAAGTGCAGAAGCAAACCACTCAAAACCCCTTTTATGGCTGTAATAAAGCCGTCTTGCATGTACACTAGATGTATTTATAGTGTTGTAGAGGGTAGCCGCTTGAAATTCAAACTGGCTTTTACCGTACCCTTTTATACCAGCATTTGCAATTATAATACTAACATCTAGTGCGGCATAGTTTTTATCAAAAATACCTGTGTCGGCGCGTAAAAATATTTCTTCATTAGAATCAGAAATGCTCATGCCCACTTGTGAAAAAACTCCAGTTTCCACTCCAAATTTTACAAATATAGGAGGTTTTTTCCAAACAGGAAATTTTACAGACACATCAAGACTAATTGAAGATTGGCCTATCATATCACCTCCAGTAACTAGCGTGTCAAAAGTGTTTGTTTCAGAGTTCCACCTCAGCTCTCCAGAAACAAACGCCATTAACCCTAATGCATTTACATTTAGGGATACTGAACCTCCAGCCTTTGGTTTATATTTTCCTGCGAGTAACTTTTGAAAGCTACTAAAATCTGTCGGCGGAAAACTTAAGCCATCAAGTAAATTTCGCTGAACCCAAATATCTTGCCTAATCATACGGTATCTATCTGTGACAGATCTTGTAACGTCTCCACCAATAACCGCACGGAAATTATATACAGTTGGGTCATCTGTAGCTATAAGATGAAAGTCGAAATCAAGCTCATTATAATCAAAATTAACAGATGGCGCTCTAAGGCCTTCAGCATTTCTATAACCTGTCAAAATTGCCGTATTTACTTCCCAATTAACGGGAATAGTTAAGCCTATTGCCTCTACCCCAACCATATTTGAAATATCAAAAGGTATTCTCACAGATTGAGTTGTTCCACCGACATAAGTAAATAGGATCTCAAACGAGCTTTGTCCTCCAAGCGGAATTATGCCTAAAAGGGTATTTCTGTCAATTGTCCAGCGTATTTCAGCATACTCGTTGCCTTCCATTGTAGGAAACGGTGGATCAAAAACTAAAAATTGTTGCCCTGTAGGTATTGCTCTAGCTCCCCCTGATTCTCTGATTTGCGCCGAATGCAAATTTTTTCCATATGGTAAAATAGAGCGAATTACTAAGTCAACCGTAGTGTCTGAAGATGTTGGGCCAAGTGGGATTCTTCGGTTTGTAACATCTCTTAAATTTGCTTGGTAGAATACAGTCGGTCTGCTACTATCCCATTGCTGGAGAAACATGTGAAGCGCAGTACTACTTATTGCTTCTCTCCTATCAAAAAAAGCATCTAGTTCAACAAGCAAGGGGGCAAAGTTACCATCTAAAAAGCGCACTTCAAATATATATCTAAATTCATCTTCCACAGAAATTTGACCAAAACTATTAGTGTCTAAATGAATAAAGATACGACCATCGTCACCCGAAGAAACAGTATGGGCATTACTTCCAACAAGATTTATTTCCGATTCAGGAATAAACGTACCATTTCTGAACAAGCCACCCCGTATTTCAACATCGCCAACATAATGGCCACCGCCTATTATATTAGTATATAAAGTAATGCTTGATAATAATGTTAGCTCGATAGGAGCGTTAATAAGCAAGCCAGTAGATGTCTCTCCACTAACAAGCCTATCTTGCCTAATTATACCAACCCACCTATCTTCACCTATATCCGATTGTATAAATACATCACTAATGATACCACTGGGTTCATAAATTGCAATTTCACCAACAAGACCACGCAAGCCAAAACCACTGCTGCTATCAATTGTTCTAGTAACGTTATTGCCATTTGTAAAAGTGATTTTTGCTGGTTGGCCTGGTACAATTCTGATTAGATATAACTTATCTTCCAGAGTTGAAACGTTAACTGGAATTTCTACTGAACTACCTGTTCTAACATGAGTAACAGTTACTGTTGTTGAACCAGATTCTACACCAACAACACGTATCGGAGTAAAAGGCGATATCAAGGATGAACCATCCACTAATCGCCAATGGCCACTAGCATTTAATAGATGTATTTCTGCAATATTTTCATCCGCTATATGCCAAGATAATCTATCATCTAAAGCAGACCACTGTAATTGGTCAACGTTAATAATTGCATCATCAAGAAGCCTTAAGTCATGACGCATATTCCAAATGTCATCGTTTGAACTTCCTGAAACCAGATATGCGTTATTTATAGTGATTGAAGAGCTTACGGAATTTGATAAAGCATTCTGATTAAAAACATTAAATGTAAATGTTTCTCGTCGTGTTTGGCCGTGAGTATCTGTTGCGGTTACAACAATGACATACTCATCCCAAAGCCCTACAGATATTTGCAATGGTACTACAACCCCGTTGCTAGTTTTATTAAACGCTGTATTTGAACCATTTTTTGTAACAGAATCAACAAATGAATTGTTAGCTCCTGAGCTTTCGATATCCCAAGACAAATTAAAATAACTTTCACCCGTAATTGACTCGCCACTAGCTCTATCAAAACGAACAATTATTGGCCGGGGGATAACGTTGATGGTAGTTACATCATAAAAAATCCTGTCATTATGCATATAGTAGATATATACAAAGTATTCACCTGGCTCCAAAAATTCGGTATTTATACTTATATTAGTATTGGATGAAGAAATTTCTGCAAGCTTATGTTCATTACTTAAATAATGCTGAGCATCATATTGGCCAGGGATAAACTTAAACAAATAAGCACGATAGCCACCTACCACCTCGTCATGCCGTGGGCTTCGGTAATGAATAGTAGTTATACGACCGTCTGTAACAATTCTTCCCCTATTTTGATCAATTGTTAATCTATGTGGAGCATTGTTAGATAGCCTAATATACACCCTGTCTGTAGCGGGGTTTACATTAGCGGGAAACCTTGAATCGTATGTCCGCGCTGTTATAGAAATTTCGCCACCATCAGGGTAAAAATACCCTCTAGGGTTAATCATAAGCTTAGTAGCAATTTCATTATTATCATCTATAAACTCCATTAAGCCTGCGGTATTGGGTATTTCGTCTTCTTCCAAAATAGTTGTGACTAAAACACCATCTACTTCCCACAAAACATCTCTAAAGGTAGCGTTGACATCAACTTCTTCTACCATAAAAGTATAAATACCTCCAGTAAAGTACATGTAGCCATCATCAGAGCCATCTATAATATTAATGTCTTCTACCCATACAACTGATCTATTTTCATATGAAATGGTTCGTTGCTGGCTATTACCACTAATATAAAGCGTAATGGTGTCTGTACGGCTTGACCCTGTAATATTTAAAGGATTCTCAACTACAAATGTCGCTGTGTCAGTTGATATATCATAGCTCGCAGTTATTATATCAAGTGAACCATGTATGTTGTGGTACAACCCAATTTGGCCTGTGTTAAACATATTTTCAAACCAACTATCAGCAAAATTTGATACAACCGTAGCAGTAACATTAATTTCCTCAAATGGTCCATAATGTAATCTATCGGCCGCAAACACAGTTACCTCACGTGATATAGCGTTGTTTGTATAAGTAACTGTCATCGTATTTCCTGCACTGTTAACAAATGGAATACCATCACGAAGCAAAGTTATAGTGTCTGTTCTATTAACGTTACTCTGATTTAATGGGTTTTCAAACCTAAAAGTAGCTGCCCTTGTAGCAAGATCATAACTGCCTGTTACATTAAGCACGCCGAAAGTACTATGATGTAATCCAAAACGGCCTGCATTCTGGTTAGTCCTAAACCACGTATCATCGCGGCTAGGCACATATACAGTAACAATTACTTCTTCATGCGGATTATATGCAGGTCTATTAGTTGTAATATCTCTAGCATAGCGTACTTGGTGCATAGGAAATCTATAAGTAGATGTAGGATGAATATGCCATGTTTCAGCAAAATCAAATCCCTGAAATGCTACTTCAGTTTGCATTTGAACATTAGTAAGACCTATAGTGTTGTCTGTACTATTCCCAATTCCCAATCGGTCAGCGATTGGCACTATAACTCCATTTATTACTTGTGATGAATCTCTATTCCAGAATGTATTAGTTCTAGGTCCTGGGGGCGGAGGAGTACCAATACCTGTACCCATACCACCAATGATTCCACCTATATGACGGTTAGAGGGAGTCGCTTGGATGAATATACTTCCAATATTGTAGCTGTTACTTATCATAACGGGTAGCCCATTTCCTACGAGTCCTCCTGCTAAAACAGGGTCAAACATAGGAGCCGAGATACTATCTATACTTACATGGCCTACGTTGAAGCTATTACTTATAGTTGTTTGGGTAAACCCAGACCCTGCTATACCCCCTGCTACGTTACTCGTACCTGTTATGTTGCCAACGTTATAGGAGTTGCTTATATTGACTCCACCTGATCCAATAATTCCACCAGGAGTAACCCCTCTAATATTGCCTAAGTTAAAACTATTAGTAATAATTGTTATTCCCTGTCCTGGGTGTCCAGACGTTCCAATAATTCCACCAACCGTACTACCTGAAGATATATTAACATTTGCGTAACTATTATTTATTGTAGCAGTTCCACGGCCTACAATCCCACCAGCCGGCCCTGTTCCCTCTCCTATATTCCCATAAACAGCAATATTTCTTATAGTAGCACCACTAGTGCTGCCAAATAACCCACGGCCATCTAGTTGATTTCCAATTGTTGGTATTGATAAGCTACGCACTGCAAAGCCCCTGCCATCTAAAGTACCAGTAAAAGGTTGTGTCTGTGTTCCTATTGGCGACCATGCTGTTGTATTTAAATCAATGTTGTTAACTAAATGGAATGTTCCATTTAGATTATTTCGAATTGCGTCTAACCCCGCTATATTAGATATAGCTATAGAACCTGGGGCTATATTACCCATCGGAGCCATAAAGCCTGTTAACTCTGCTGCCACTACGGCAGGACGTATATCATATTGCATCAATTCTTGATGCAATATCGTTACAAAGGCATTAGAATATGCCTTGTTATTGTATATAGTAGCTAAAATTCTTAATCTATTAGCCGTTTCACATTCTGCTATCACAAGCATCCCATCATCTAGGATATATGTGTTTATAGAATTGTTACCATAAACACTCCATGATATAGTATCAGTAATATCTATGCTTGTTATTATGCCAGCATCAAACTGAATTGTATCACCAACACTCGAATACATATATTGTGGCGACACATCTATAGTTATAGGCATAAGTATTTCACTTTGCTCTGAAATAGTTACAAGTGCAGTAGAAAATACTGCGCTGTCATATGTACAGGTACCTATAACAGTTAATTCTTTAGCTGTCTCGTTTTCTGCTATCATAAGCAATCCACTATTTAGTATATATGTGTCTATGGAGTTATTGCCATAAACATCCCAAAATACATCTTGGGAATAACCCCCACCTGTGGCTGCCTCAGCAAAAAACTGAATGGCATCACCCATCCATGCATACGTATATTGCGGTAATACGTTAATAGTGGCTAAGGTATCTGGCCTTAGTATTGCTACATTCGCAGAAGAAAATACTGCGCTGTCATATATATAAGTAGCAACAACACTTAATTCACTGGCTGTTTCATCTTCTGCTATTGCAAGCAGCCCATTATTTAGTATATATGTACCTGTGGAGCTGTTTCCGTAAATACTCCACGATACATTATCGAAATTATCTTCATCCGCTATTGTGGGTATAATAAATTGGATAGTATCGCCCTGTCTCACAGATACATACTGTGGATACACTTCAATAGTGATTGGAGTGTGGGGTGTGGTACTTGGAATCACTGCAGAACCATCTTCATTAGAAATAATACTGCCATTTAATAGATAATTAGTGCTTTCTGCCAAAACATATACTGGCACCATAATTGATGAAACCATCATGAGTATTGCCAGTAACAGGGCTTTTAAACGTATAAGGTTTACTCTTTTCATGTAAAATTTGCTCCTTTTTTGTAATATAGTGACTTATATTATAGCCCAAATTTCTAATTCCAAATTAACTTTTTACAAGGTGTGTGCCATTAGTGCAAATAACGTCTATTATGCGATTCAAAAGTTCATTTATTATCAGGGCGGTTATTTACATAGCCTTAGATGGTATAACCAAAATGAACTTTGAAGAACTCGTTTTTGCTTTTCACAGAACCGCACACATAATCAAAATTATGACGGCTTACCGTTTGTGCGTAACGTCACACTCACAACGAAAATTTGCTATTACACTGAATTTGCTATTATTTTTTCTGCCATAGTACATACACCCTTTTTATAGATTGTATTATGGTGTATCATTTGCGCAAAAACAATTTTTCACAGAAGCGATTCTTCGCTGGGTAGCCTGAATATAGCGTTGTAGAGAAAACCTTCAAGAAAAAAATACTCTTTAGTAGCAAGTTTCCACAACCTTCGTTCATTTATCCCAAAATAAACTGTATCTTGCGAATTCTAAAATAATATCTTCCGATTTGGATACATAAACACGCTTACCTGTAATAGCTTTTGATAATGGTTCTTCTGGTATCTAGTCATTACCTCCCTCTTAATTTTCGCATTTTCTAACTGCCAAATTTGGATATTTGTACCACCGTTTTAACATGATGTGCCTTAAAAATAAATAATTTAGCTTTATTTGCCTTATTTCATAGTGATTCACGCTCAAATAATTAAGGCAATCGTCACAAGAGACCCTTTTCAGATAGAGCAGAAATATAAAAACGCTTTTACTTATAAACCATTTAAATAATCCAGATAGTTAGAATTGTGAAGCGTAGAGACAGTTTAAAAAATGAAAAATGAAAAATAATTTAAGACATAATGAATACTATAATATGCAACCTACTTTTGACAACTTATATAGACAAAGCCGAAATAATAGCAAGTTTATAAATCTTTACGATTTAATAACAAAGAATGAAAATATACTACTTGCATATCGTAATATCAGGCGTAATAAAAGTAGTATAATAGCAGGTACTAATGGCAGAACTAAAAAGTATTTGGAAAGACTAAGCTTAGAAAACTTCCTTAAATATATGAAAGATAGATTTGAAAACTATCTACACCAAAAAGTAAGACGGGTTGAAATACCTAATCCAAACGGCAAAACAAGACCACTAGGAATACCGAATATAGAAGGTGGAATTATACATAAATGCATAGAGCAGGTATTAAAACCTATATGCAAGGCTAAATTTCACCCTCACAGTTAGGGCTTTAGACCCAACAGAGGTATTGAACATGCCACAACCCACACCATGTGAAAGATTAACATAGATAAACGTTATCACATGGTAGATATTGAGGGATTTTTGGATAATGTAAATCATTCTAAACTTCTAAAACAAATATGGTCAATGGGTATTAGGGGCAAAAGGTTCTATGTATTATCAGTAAAATGTTAAAAGTAGAAATCGCTGATATTGGAATACCAGAAAAAAGGGTTCCACAAGATGGAATATTATCGCCATTATTATCTAATATAGTTTTGGATGAACTAGACTGGTGGATAAGTAATCAATGGGAAACCTATAACACTAATTATCAATTCAGAGAAAAAAACAGCGTATAGACACCTAAAGAAATCTAACTTAAAGGAAATCTTTATGGTCAGATATGCAGATGGCTGTGCACCACGAGCAAAGCGAGTAGCGAAATTGCTACATAATTTGCGTAACTATATGCGAGATGAAAGAAGGACTTTCGCAATCGCCATACAGATGGAAGTTGCAAACCACCTAATGCTACTATAGTTAAAAGCTATGTAGTGAGCAATTAGGAAAAGGTAAGGCATGACCTTGTCAGGTGAATGCTATGGAGACGAATACAAATGAATCACTGTTGAAATGTCGAAAGCATAGGAATGTCATCAAAACTAGGGGGGAGTCGTTAACCTAGGATAAACTTAGAGGAAACCTGCTTACTGTTTAAGCGGTGACTGGAATGAAGGTGGCGTGAATATAGCATAGGCTTGTATATGGAACGTGGGAACCTACGACCTAGATGTAAAGGGAGAAATTCAAGTAGAGACCCTGCAAGAATGAGAGCACCAATGCTAGGTATAGGGGCGTAAAAGTCCATAATAGCAATAAAGCTTATTAAAGCAAGTGGAGCAAAGGGACTTTATTATTCAGTTTTAGAAGTCAGTCAACTAGATTTTTAGGAGAAGCTCATACATAAAACAAAATCGTATGAAATATCCAAATATGACTTGGTAGAAGCATTTAAGTTGGTAAAAGCCAAATTTGAAAAAACAATCTGTACAAAATATGGAATAGAATGAGTTCTGGGACATATTTTCCACTACCAGTGAAAATAGTAGAAATACCTAAAAATAACGGCGGCGTAAGGAAACTAGGAATCCTAACAGTTGCAGATAGAGTAGCTCAAATGGCAGTAGTTAGCCAAATGTGGAACGAATATTTCACAAGGATTCCTACGGATATAGACCGAATAAATCGGCAATAGACGCAATTGAAATAACAAGAAAAAGATGTTGGAAATATGATTGGATACTAGAGTTTGATATAAAAGGTCTGTTTGATAATATTGAACACGAATTATTAATGAAAGCAGATAGAAAGCAGTTGAAATTAACGCAAGAGGACTTGGCTGAAAAGCTATCTATATCGGCAAGTTTTCAAAGTAGAGTAGAAAGAGGTGCTACAAAAATAAGTTTAGAGCTTCTAGGGAAATTTTCAGAAACTTTAAACATTTCTCTGTCAGAGTTAATTACTGGAGTTGTAGATAACTCTGATACTTTCTTGAACGAAAATTTAGACGAGGAATTAAACAATATAACTAAAAATTTTAGTTCTTCCAACAAATTATTATTACTTGAAATAGCTAAATCTATATCACAATGTACATAATTCGCAATAGCTACTCAAGTAAAAAAATAGGTTTTAAGACAATTGGGATTAACTCCAACAAGTACGCTTAGGAATTATCCGAAAAGATATCCTTACTAATTCCATTAAGACCTAAAAAGAGAATCAATCATAAATTCGTAAAAAAACGAAGGTAATCACCAATTATAGATGATTGCCTTTTTGATCTTCTAATAATGCGATTTTATAGTGAGAACAAAAAGCACTTTTTAACACAGCAGTATTATTTTTTACTTCTATAAAAAATTATATATTTACAGTCTTAATTTTATAAATACAAAATTTAACATAATATATTAAGTATATTTTTTATCGATTGTCCGCTGATTTTAATTTACGGCAATCTACTGAATTGAACATTCACTAGATTGCGGTTTTTGAATTATGTAGAAGTCATCCACCTTTAATAATTTCAAAAAAATTATATAGGAGCAATGACTTAAATCGCTGCAATCAAAATTTATTACAAGAGCTGGAGGAATTAAAATGAATCTCAATTAAAGTAAGGTATATCCTAGATTTATGAATGACTGGGAAAAACAAGAGAAAATGATGTTAGATGCTCAAATGGATAATGAAATTATTTATGAAATATTTACTTTATCATTTAGACAGTATAAGAGAGATCGTAGTTATTATATTCATAAGTTCCAGGAAGAAATTCCAGACAATATATTGACGATCTCACCAGAAGATGAGAGCGATTATCTTAAAGGACTATTGCAGACAGATAACCAGTCTTTGCTGAAGGGTCTTGAAACTTTGTCTAAAATGGAGTTGAAAGTAATTTTACTTTTTTCAGAACAAGCAATGGGAGTAAGTGAAATTTCATCAACTTTAAATTTAAATTATGCTACTACAAGCTCCCATCTGCGTAGGGCAAAGAAAAAGCTGAAAAACTTTCTGAAGCTACAATAGTTGACTCAATTTAATAAAAACTTTAAGGAACTATGGATTAAGCAAGCACGAGAAAAGAAAGGGTACACTCAAATTCAATTAGCAGAGTTAGTTAATATATCTAAAAATATGATAGGGAAATTAGAAATTAATTGTGCTAACCCTTCACTAAAAACAACTTTAGCAATTGCTAACGTGTTGGAAGTTGATATTAACTTCTTTGTTAGCGATAAATGACCAGAAAGCAAGCAAGAAACAGAATTGTTTATTGAAAGTTTTTTACA
>JGI994J12354_10001255_pt1 | contig 25689 bp, 24 predicted proteins | sample IntmicLarv3ML3BL_FD_12354 | JGI IMG/M metagenome (IMG submission 12354)
CACCATCTGTAACTCCGTTACACATGCTATATTGTATATAGTTGCGATGTGTGCTATTGTATAGTCAGACAATAGAAAGACTGTGAAAAGGAGTGTTATCATGTTAACAGTAGAAAAAAACACACAAGTAAATTTTAAGACTAATGACAAGTGGCTGGCAGAGGCAAAGAGAATTTTTGAACACTGTGGTTTAGATGTAACTTCTGCATTTAATGAGTTTATTCATGAGGTAATTGTATCTAGAGAACTTCCTTTCAAAACGGAAAAGGAAAAGGAGCGTGAGGGTCTAATACAGAAACTTGGAATGCAAATAGACAAGAATTTGGAGGCGATTAAGCATAGTGAAGGTGTTTCGGTTAAAGAGGCTAGAAAGAGGTTGGGGATTTGAAAAAATATGAAGTGGTTATTCCTCCGGCTGTATTTCTTCAACTTGAAAGCATAAAAAATTATATATCCAATGTCCTTTTTAATCCCGAAATAGCGATTGATATAGTTGGAAAAATATTAGATGATATGGAGAGTTTAGAAGTTGTGCCAGAAAGAGGTTTTAATGCGGATGATAAAGTTGGAAAGCAAATTTCGAAGACTCATGTTACATATGGTATAGTGACGAAAGACCAGGATTATCTTATTTTCTATTCCATTGCTTCGGATAGTTTAGAAGTACATATAACTAATCTAGTACCAGTTAGAAGCGACTACGCCAAGCTCTTTTTATAGAACTATTTTGATGTTTAGGTGAGGTAAGTGGAGCAAAATATTTGTTGCCTTCAATTTCCAAAACAATGCCAACATACGGATGTTTTTCATTTTTGTTATTGAGAACTTTGCTATAAAATTCCACGATATCTCCTTTGTACAAAAAAAGGACGATTAATCGCCCCTTTTTAGGTTCTCGCTTATAAGGTGGAGACTCACCGCTTTTTAGGTTTTCTCTTTGTGGTGGAAACTCACCTTTTAATATCTGTAGTACAGATGATGTGACAGTAAAATGCAACGGTTGCAATGAAAAAGACTATTAAAAAAGTCTAAACTTTTATTTATTAACAATAAACGGACAATCATTCCCTGACAGCACATCAATCAAGTTTTTTACCGAGGCGTTTGCCATATTCAAAGTAGCTTCCTCGGTATGTGCTCCCGTATGTGGAGTCACGACAACATTGTCCAATTCAAATAGTGGTGAATTAGTAGGTGGTTCGATGGCAAATGCATCAAGACCAAGACCTAATAGTTTGCCACTTTTTAATGCTTCATAAGCATCATCTTCGTTGATAATGCCGCCTCTGGAAGTATTGACGATAATGCTACCATCTAGCATCATATCGATAGTGTTGCGGTTGATGTAATTCCTGGTTTCATCATTAAGTGGTAGGTGTAAACTGATTACATTAGCTTGTTTAAGCGCTTCTTCGCGAGTACAGCTTTCGATATCATTTGCTTGGCAGTAAGCTTTGTCTATAAATGGGTCATAAGCGATTACCTTCATGCCAAATCCCTTCGCACAACACGCAACAACCTTACCGATAGCACCAAGACCAAAGATACCGAGGGTTTTATTTTTTAATTCCATTCCTGTTGAGCGAACCCATTCGCCAGTACGAGTTTTGTTATTTAGATAAGGAATTCTTCTAGCTAAAGCAATAATTAAACCAAAGGCAAGTTCGCCAACAGCTTGCGCATTAACGCCCGGGGTGTTGGTTACTGGTACGCCAGCATTCTTAGCGGCAACCGTATCAACACGGTCAAAACCAGCGCCATAGCGAGAGATTGCTTTTAAGTTAGGGCAAGCGGCAATAACTTTGTCAGTAACAAAGTCAAGGCCAGCCAAGTAACCATCGCAATCTTGCAAAAGAGGAATTAGTTCATCTTCGGTTAAAGGTTTTCCTGTTGGATTAAAAACTAAATCATTAGAAAAGGCTTGTAACGTTCGCAATGCCTCGGTTGGATTATCGGGGCGCATGGAAGTTGGAGTTACTAATATTTTCATTATGAAGTCCTTTCGCGGTTGTGTGTTCATGGCGTTCGTTGTTTTTGAGATTGGTAATTCATGAGATTGCGGTCTTTGCGAACTCAATCACTACGAATTCATGGTATCCATTGTTTATGGGTTGGTAATTTGTGGTATTATGGGTGTGTCCGTAATGATGAGCTTGGTCTTTACCAGTTCAATCTCTATGAGTTCACAGTATCCATTGCTTCTTTAGTAAGACGTCTGATTTCGTCAAAGTTGCCAGCATCAACCAAATCACCACGCACCATCCAACTACCACCACAAGCGATAATTTTGCCAAATGCCAAATGCTCATTAATATTACTAGCATCAATACCACCAGTTGGCATAAAGCGCATACTTGGAAAGGCAGCGGCAAATGCTTTGATAGTAGCTAAACCACCAAATTGCTTAGCAGGAAAAAATTTTGCTACTGGTAAATCATATTCCATCGCTGCCATAATGTCAGTAGGGGTTGAACAACCAGGGAAAATGGGTAAATCATTAGCTACAGCATACTCTGTTACGGCACGAGAAAAACCGGGAGAAACTAAGAAAGTTGCGCCAGCAGCGTGAGCACGTTTGGCTTGTTCGACATTCACAATAGTGCCAGCACCAACTAGCATATCGGGAAATGTCTTAGATGCCAATTTGATGGCTTCCTCAGCGGCGTCGGTGCGGAAAGTAATCTCAGCGATTGGTAGTCCACCGTCAATTAAAGCCTGACATAGTGGAATAGTATCACAGGCGCGGTCAATCTTAACAACCGGTACAATTTTAGTATCTTCAACAATTTTTAGAATTTCTGCTTGAGTCATAATATATCCTCGTCTTTCTTAATATGAGTTATTAATGGTTAATTATGAAGCGAATGAATTAATCATATGAGTAATGAGCTATTGCCACTTTGGATTGTCAACAACAGTTGGTTTGCCATCTTTTTCAACGATTAACTTGTGATAGCCAGTGGTCTCAATAGTTCCATAGTCATGTCCAGCGTCAGCGGCAAAAGTGTAAAATAGCACGATTGGCTCGGTACCAGTATTGACAGTTCTATGGGCGTAGCCACGAGGAACGTATACAGCTTGTGCTGGTGAAAGTGGCATCTCAATTGTCTTCCCATCAGAATTTTCCATCACCATAAATCCTTTACCAGATAAGGTATAATAAACCTCAGCAGTATCAATGACAGTGTGGAAATGGCCCTTAGTCATGAAGTATTCCTCGCCGACTTTGCCGGGATAGATAATAGTTGTGCCAAATGCCAAATCGCCCTCGCGTTCGGGACATCCTAATTCGTGAAATTCGTAAACTAATGGGTCTTCGGTTTCTAAAATCTTCTTAGCCGCATCAACATCTAGGAACATATCGGTCATTTGTGAAAGAGTTCGCTTAGTAGTATTAGCAGTAGAAGAAAAACCAGTCTTTAAATCAAAATCAACTAAAAAACTTGTATCCCAATTAAAATTATTCATTATATATCTCCTGTTCTTTTCTTAAGATTTTTCACTACGTTCAGGATGACATTTTTACATCTTCCCTATAGCACTGTCTATTCGGTTCTACGCACTCTTGGCGATATCGCTAAGTTCATCTATTTTCTTATCAAGGTCATCAACGTGGAAAACCTCAGCGACAACTTGCGTCCAGCCGTGAACGAAGTATTCCCAACCATCTTCGATATGAAGATTTTTTTCCTTTTCTTGAGCTTGGGCTTGATACATAAAAATCAAGTCGCCACGGTAGTTGATTTCCCAAACCAAACTATCTTGTGGAAAAACACAATCATCTGTCAGTGGTGAACCAGGTGCATCTTTGCCGAGACCGGTCGCATTAACGATTAGCGAACGTGGTTTTAATGAAGATAAAGTCTTGTCGTTATCAGCGGGAGTGGGATTGTGGATATAAGAAAATCTCGTCTTAGGGTTTAAATCATTGAGAATTTCTTTGGCCGACTCCAAACGAGGAATGCTACGATTAGCAATAATGATATTAGATGGAACATTATTTCCAAATTTTTCTTGGGTCAGGTAGACGCTCATAGCTAGAGTGCTTCCGCCTGCGCCGAGTAATAGCACATCGCCGTCAAAATTTTCCCAGTAATTATCGGGAACAAAATTTTCGAGAGCCAGGCCACTAGAGATAGGGTCTTTGGCGTGAGCGCAGAAAAGTCCATCTTTTTTGGAAATAGATGAAACTTCGCCGAGTTGCTCGGCATATGGGTCTATATATGTAAATTGGTCTTTGCAAGAATTGTAAAGGTCAATTTTATGAGTAGTAACTAACGCCCCGACAGATAAAGGGTCGTTTTTAATAAATTCTACGGCCTCTCGATAATCTTCGGCGGGAGAGTGAGGTGGAAAATCCATTCCTTTGATTACAGCATTTTCCAAACCAAGGGCCTTTGCCCATTTGGGGAAAACGTTCATGATTGAAGAACTTCCGGTAGTGACGCCAATAAAATACATAGTTGGCTGTGTTGCAGCTTTGTATTTAGACATAGCAGTTATTCCTTTCTTATGTAAAGTATTCTAGGTATAGGTAATTGTACCTTGTGAGATTGTGGGTCAACACACACTGATAAGTTGCATAGTCAAGCTGTCATTCTGAGTAGCGTGAAGAATTTAAATGCAGCTCCTTCACTGCGTTCAGGATGACACCCTAATTTGTCACGTGTAATACCATTGGCGGGGTTCCGTCTGTTTACTTATAATGACAAGCCCAGAGTATTATGTAGTAACATAGTAATGTTAACTCTTGATTTAGTATAGCATAAAATAAATATTGTGAAAAGGGAAAGTCATTTCATAATTGACAAAAATACAATCTGGGGAGTAAACTGTATAGAGTGATACATAGTCATTGCGAGTTAACGGGGGGATAGAACCACACCCTACGTAGTCATTGCGGGTCAGGTGTGCAATGATAATAAGTTGAAATCACAATATTAACAAAGATAGTGTCAAATGACTTATGAAAACACTGTCATTCTGAGCGAAGCGAAGAATTTAATTAGGATAGTATCAAATGACTTATGAAATCACTGTCATTCTGAGCAAAGCGAAGAATCTTAGATAAGATGGAGGAAAGCAAAATGATTCGTATTTTAGCAGAGCAAAAAATCAAGAAAGAAAACATTGGGAAGTATCATGAGATTGTCAAAGAGCTTGTCGAAAAATCTCGTGCCGAAGAAGGTTGTATTTTATATGACCTAGACCAAAGCCGCGATGATGAGACGGTTCATTGCTTCGTGGAATTATGGAAAGACGAAGAAGCAATTGCCATTCATAACAGCACAGAGCATTTTACTAGAATTGTGCCATTACTTGGGGAATTATTAGAGGAACCAGGGGTAGTAAGGACATTCAATAAGGTGTTGTAGAGGTAATAGAATATTCTGATTAAAGATAAAGAGGGCGGAATAATTGTCGTTATGACAGTTGTTTCGCCCTTTTTTATATAATAGGAAATTGCGCCTATTATATAAAAACGCTCCGCGGGATGCGCACTCGCTTAATAGGAAGAACGCTCGGCGCGAAGAGTCTACAAGCAGACTCTTTATTCTAAGTTACTGGAAATTGCGGGTACGCCTACCAACCTACAGTCGCAATAATGAGATTGTAACAACTAACCTTACATCGTGCTTACAAAAATATAAGTATTGCATAAAATGCAAAAGTGCGAATTAGTGAATATATGGAAAATGGATATAAAACTATTAACAACAGTGATTTTATATTGCAAATGGCACAAAAGGGTGTTAAAGTGTTTAAAACAACGAAGCACATGCGTGCTTACAAAAACTTACAAAACATACAAAACGTATAAGAAGAGGAGAATTTAAAATGGCAGGTATTATTAATCCGGCAACATGTTGCCAAGTGTGTATCGTAGCAAAGGATTTAGATAAAACTGCAGCTATGTACGCAGAAGTGTTTGGAGTAGAGCTACCACCTGTTTATTCCGTACCAGAAGAAGAAATTGCTCAAACTAAATTCAGAGGAATAGCATCGGGAACTCGCGCTAGACTAACAAACTTTAATATGGGGCAGATGGTTTTAGAAATTATGGAGCCAGACGAGTTTGATAGTTCATGGAAAGAAGCCCTTGGTGACAAGGAAGTGGTATTCCATCATGTTGGTTTCATGGTTGATGATTTAGACAAGGCAGTAAAATTCTTTGATGAAAAAGGATGTCCTATCCGCCATCATGGAAAATACCCAGGTGGAGAGTACTTATTGCCAGAAACGGCAGAGCAGTACGGATTTTTATTTAACCTAAAATACGAACCCAAATAGTTTATCAAATTTTATAAAGAGAATAGGCACTTGCAAAATGCCTAGCTAAAAAAGGAAAGAGAAAGGAGTAAAGGTATGAAGAAGAAAATTTTTTGCATTATGCTAGTATGTGCAATGCTAGTAACAGGGTGTGGCGGAGGAGCGACATCATCAGGAACAAGTGGTGGCGATGACACTACAGCAGCAACGACAGGTAATGATAGCGAAAATTCAGCGGGGGGGGGCACTAGAGCAATTACAGCAGCATTCCAATCTTCGGCCGTACGAGAATTTCGCGGTGACGATACGTGGGATGATAATGTATGGTCGAGATTGATTAAAGAGGAACTAGACGTTGACGTAGAAGTAGCCTTCACAGCGGACTCATCAACAGATGCATACAATCAACAAATGAACCTTCTTTTGGCATCAGGCGAATTCCCCGATGTTCTTAAGCATAGTAGCCCAACATGGCTAAAGGATGCGATACAAGCTGGATATATTATGGATATCACAGATGTATTTGAAGAATATGCTTCGCCAGAGATTAAAGCGTACAGAGACAAGTATCCAGAGTCTTTTGCTGGAGTGTCACATGAGGGCAGATTGTATGGATTTCCTTACATGAATGACAACTTCCACAATACCTCTTACCTATGGCTTCGTGATGATTGGTTAGAGTATGCGGGCGGCAAAGCACCTGAAACAGTAGAAGAAATGGTGGCAATGGCTAAATTATTTGCTGAAGGCGACCCAGATGGTGATGGCATTGATGGTAATACATTTGGTTTTGCATTACAAAGTGCTATTACTGCTAACAACTTTGGTTCTATCGGTGGACTTCTAGCAGCATTCGGTGTGCCAAATCATGGCGAACAAGGAATTTTCTACCGTGATAGCAATGGTGATGTAACCATGTCGTTTATTCAACCAGAAGTTAAAGAAGCTTTAGCGATAGTAAAAGATTTATATGACGCAGGGGCAATCGACCCTGAGTTTGTAGCAAAAGATTTATCGGTACTAGAAACAGACATTGCGTTAAACAAACTTGGTATGGGTTATCACATGAACTGGGGTACATGGCATCCATTTGCAGGTATCTACCAAGAAGATGGTGTGATTACTAGACCATATCCAATCCCAAGGGTAGATGGACACGAAGTGCGTCAAGGAATTAATAATAATACAATCAGTGAATTTTTTGTAGTAGGAGCAGGCGCACAACATCCAGAAGCAATTATCGAAATCTTAAATCTATACTATGATGTAGCGGTTAATGGAACACAAGAGCAATTCTCTGAATATTGGGCAGACGAGCAATATCGTCTATCGCCTATCTTTATTGGGATACCAAGTGAAAACTATGCAGAAGACGTTATTGCGGCACTACAAGCAGGCGACGCTGGTGACCTTACAGGACAAGCACTAGAATTCTATAATTATGTAGTTGGTTTTGAAGATGAATCCTTAGCGGGAGACTCAAACGCTTATGGAACATGGGGACAAATGTTTGAACATGGTTCTATGGCGATTGCCCTTGAAGAAAGAGATAACGGACAACAAGTGTCAAATCTTTTAGGAGCCGTAATGCCTGAAACATGGACAACAAACGCTTCTATCTTGACAGATATTGTTAAAGAAAATTATGTAGCGTTCATTACTGGAACTCGTAGCTTAGATGACTTTGATGCATTCGTTCAAGAGTGGTTAAATGCGGGCGGGGAAGAAGTTCTTAAAGAAGTTGGGGAACTATACCCGGCGCAATAATACAACATATTGCAGTTCAATTATTAGAGGAAAGGCTTAATTGCCTTTTCTCTAACTACAATAACTACTTTTAAGGATGGTGTGTGATGGATAAAAAGGTGAAAGTCAAGAAAAAGCGCTACAATATGAAGCAATTTAAAAAAGAAATGCCATTACTTTTGATGTTACTACCAGCCGTTATTTTAGTTTTGATTTATAACTACGGACCAATGGTAGGTTCAATAATAGCCTTTCAAAAGTATGATATAACAAAAGGATTATTTGGTTCTGAATTTATCGGATTTGACAATTTTCGGACATTGTTTTCGATGCCTAGCTTTTGGCCAGTTATCAGAAATACAGTTACGATTGCATTAGGAAAGATGATTGGTGGAGTAATTGTTCCAGTTGGCTTTGCTTTGCTACTAAACGAAATACGGCACAGTGGAGTGAAAAGGTCATTCCAGACGTTGGTTTATTTGCCTAACTTTCTTTCTTGGGTTATCTTAGCAAGTATTTTCATTAACTTGCTTTCGCCAAGTAGCGGTTTGGTGAACATGATACTAGGAGTTTTTGGTATTGATCCAATATTTTTCCTAGGTAGTCCGAAGTGGTTCCCAGGGACAATGGTTGCGACAGAGATTTGGCGAAGCTTTGGCTTCGGCTCGATTATTTATTTGGCCGCCTTAACGGGTATCGACCAGACATTATATGAAGCGGCAGGTATCGATGGTGCGAACCGCATTAAGCAGATGCTTCACGTTACATTGCCAGGTATTACCAGTACGATTATCTTAATGACGGTGCTAAGTATGGCGAATATTTTAAATGGTGGATTTGACCAGATTTTCAATATGTACAATCCAGCCGTTATGGACACAGGAGATATCCTTGATACATTTATCTTCCGCTTAGGTATTATCAATGCGCAATTTGCACTATCAACGGCAGCCAATTTATTCAAAGGAGCTATTTCATTGATATTTATAGCAGGTTCCTATTTCATGGCAGATAAGTTTGCTGATTACAGAATATTCTAGGGAGGGGGCTTACTATGGGAAAAACAAAAACATCTACATCGAGAAAAATCTTTATGGTTTGTAATTTTATAGTACTAACCTTTTTTGCAATGATTTGTATTATGCCATTTATAAATCTGTTGGCTGTTTCTTTTTCAACCAAGGAAGCTGTTATTGCTAATCGTGTAACATTTTGGCCGGTAGGACTTAATTTTAATTCGTACAGGTTTATCTTATCGAATAATCAGTTTCTGCAATCCTTGTGGATTAGTATTACCAGAACAGTACCAGGGGTGCTTTTGAATATGATTTTAACCATTTTAACAGCGTACCCATTATCGAAATCGACCAGAGAATTTAGGGCAAGGTCAGTGTTTTCTTGGTTCTTCGTGATTACGATTTTATTTAACGGTGGTCTAATTCCAACTTTCTTAGTGGTTAAAGCGACAGGATTGCTAAATACCATTTGGGCGCTTGTATTACCAAGTGCACTCAATGTATTTAATATGCTAGTAGTTATGAATTATATGAGAAGCCTACCAAAAGAACTAGAAGAGGCAGCGCTTATTGACGGAGCTGGGCATTTTTCAGTGTTGACAAAGATAATCCTGCCCGTGTGCAAGCCAACACTAGCGACCGTTACGTTATTTTCATTTGTTTTCCACTGGAACAGTTGGTTTGATGGAATGATTTATATGCAAAGAGTCAACTTGTACCCATTGCAAACATATCTACAAACAGTTATTATTAACCCTGAGGCTTTTTTCAGAAATTCAACAAATGCTAGTTCGCAAATAGCCGAGTATGTTCGCTTGGTAGATGCAAGGACAACTGGGGCGGCACAGCTATTCTTGGCAATTATTCCAGTATTGATAATCTATCCATTTTTGCAAAAATATTTTACAAAAGGACTGGTTATGGGAAGTGTTAAGGGTTAAGATTTACTTTATAAACATCGATGGTTACGCCATCTACTAACAGAAAGAATGAGGAATAAAAAGATGAGTAATGAACTTGGAGCTACAGCAGTAGCGCAAATTGGAATGGTAGTAAATGATATTGAAAAAACAGGACAATTTTTCGCTGACTTTTTCGGAGTTGAAAAACCACCAGTGATGGGGTCAGGTCCAGACGAAATTGTACAAGCAGAAGTAAATGGCGAACGTTCAACAGCGTCATGTAAGATGATGTTCTTTGAAACGGGCAATGTTCAACTAGAATTGATTGAACCAGATGAACAACCGAGCGTATGGCGAGATATCTTGAACGAAAAAGGCCCAGGATTGCACCACATCGCTTTCCAAGTTAAAGATGCTAAAGGACAAATGAAAACATTGGCATCAAAAGGGCATAAGACGCTACAAAGTGGTAATTACGGCGATGGTTCGGGCATGTATGCTTACATTGATAGGCGTGATGATTTGAATTTAATTATTGAATTACTGGAAAGTTTCGAATAACAGGATACAAAAAAGGAGATACAATGAAAATATTAGTATCAGGTGCACTAAAAGGCCTAGGGGCTGGGCTATGTAAAAAGTTTTTATCAGAAGGGCACAAAGTTTATGCAGGTGTCCTATCAAGCGATAACCTTATGGAGCTAGAAGATGTTAAAAACCATGACAATTTAAAAATAATAAAACTAGATGTCTCAAATAAAGAAAGTATTGATAAAGCAAAAGCAGAAATCACTTGTGATACGGATAATTTGGATGTTATTATAAATGTAGCAGGCGTTTTATTAAACCGCGATGACTACATAATTATGGACTCGTATGAGGATATTAATTTGACTTTCCAAGTAAACACAATTGGGCCGCTTTATCTCAACAACACACTACTTGATTTAGTAAAAAAGAGTAAAGATGCGACAATTATTAATATTTCCTCAGAAGTACGTTCAATCGACGGAGTAGGTTCCAAATTCGCGACTTACATTATGAGTAAGACGGCAATTGCACAATATGGTTACATCTTAAAAGCAACTTGCAATGAACTTGGGTTACCAATTAGAGTATTTTCAGTTCATCCGGGCAGAATGAGAACAGAGATGGGTGCTGAGAATGCTCAAATCGAAGTATCTGAGTCAGCCGAAGGAATTTACAAAATAGCAACTGGTGAAGTCTTAAAAGACAACGAGAAGATTTATATTAACTACAAAGGCGAGCCAATGATTTAAGGAGGATATTGACATGGGATTTAAAGAAGGATTTGTGTGGGGAACTGCTACAGCATCATACCAAGTTGAGGGTGGTGCCTATGAAGGTGGTCGTGGTTGGACAGTTTGGGATGAATTTTGTCGGATACCGGGCAAAGTTTACGAAGGTCATAACGGCGATGTAGCAGCGGACCATTACCACAAGATGGAAGATGACGTTAAGCTAATGAAAGAATTAGGACATAAAGCCTATCGTTTTTCGATTGCTTGGAGCAGAATTTATCCAGAAGGTTTTGGTGAAATTAGTCAAGAAGGATTAGATTTTTATAAGAGACTTGTAGACGCATTGGTGGAAAATGGAATTGAACCATACATCACATTATTCCATTGGGATTTACCATTTGGTCTACACCGTTTAGGTGGCTGGCAAAATCCAGCAATCACCGACCAATTTGCTGAGTATGCGGCAACAGTAGCACAGCATATGGGCGACAAGGTAAAGCATTACATTACGTTTAATGAACCGCAGTGCTTCATTGGTCTAGGACATGTGACGGGCGACCATGCACCAGGCAATCTAATGTCAGACCGTTGTGTATTAGAGATGGCACATAATGTTCTTTTAGCACACGGAAAAGCGGTTAGAGCACTAAGAAAAGTAGCACCTCATGCTAAGATAGGATATGCACCAACTAGTAATGCGCATTATCCATTAACCAATAGTCCAGAAGATATTGAAGCAGCAAGACAAGCAACTATGGATATCTTACCAAATCCAGCTAACTTTATGTGGAATATTCCATGGTGGAGTGACCCCGTTGTGTTTGGAAAATATCCAGAAGAAGGTGTTGAATTATACAAAGATATTATGCCGACAATTAACGAGGGTGACATGGAAATCATTTCCACGCCAATTGATTTTTATTGCCAAAACATTTATAACGGCTTTCCTATCAAATCAGACGGCAATGGTGGATTTGAATATGTAAAACGCGAAGAAGGATATGCCCGTGTAGCAAATGGCTGGCCGGTAACGCCAGAGGCGCTATATTGGGGGCCTAAATTCCTTTACGAAAGATACAAATTACCATTTTATATCTCTGAAAACGGCACAGCTACAAATGATGCAGTTTCACTAGATGGTAAAGTACATGACCCAGCTAGAATTAATTTCTTGCATCGTTACCTTAAGTGTCTAAAGCAAACGGCCACCGACGGAACGCCAGTAGAGGGCTATTTCCTATGGTCATATCTTGACAACTTTGAGTGGGCAAAAGGCTACAATGACCGCTTTGGTATCGTTTACGTCGATTATAAGACACAAGAAAGAATAGTAAAAGATTCAGGTCATTGGTACAAAGAAACAATCGAGACGAATGGTGCCAATCTTTAGGTAGTGTCAAATAAATTACGAAAACAAAAACCACGAAGTGGTAAAATTGTAGGGGGACGGACTGCGTGCCGTCCCGCTTAGAGAGGTAAAGAAACTACATGAAAATAACCCAGTCGGATATCGCAAAAGCGCTAAATATTTCGCGGTTAACCGTGTCAAAAGTTTTAAACAATGCCCAGGGCGTTAGTGGCGAAACTAGGGCAATGGTTTTAAAGGAAGCTCGCAATTTGGGCTACCAACGTTTGGCGAAGAGTCAAATCGAAGCAATCGAGCATGATGTGGAGGTTGACAAAGCGACATGGGTGAAATCACTCAAACAAGTTAGCTTATTTTTTGAACAAAAATTGATGACAGACTCTTATTGGGCGCCAGTTATTAGGGGTATGATGGAAGTTTTTGCGGCTAATGGATACAACTTGAATTTGTGCTTCTTAGTACCAATCAGCGACGAAGAATTTGAATTACCGATGAACTTTAACCCTGATGAAAATAGAGGTATTATCCAATTTGGCAATGTCAAAAAAAGAAATATTGAACAATTTAAAAGCTGCAACCTACCGATGGTATCAGTCGATGCAGTTATTCATGGGGAAGAGGCGAATTTGTATTCAGATACAATTATGAGCTTCAACGTTGACCCGATGACAGAGATGGTACAATATCTAGTCAGCCAAGGATATCAAAGAATAGGCTACGCAAGCGATGGTGGTAGCCAGTTGACAATGCATGAGCGATGGCGAGGGTATTGCAAGGGCATGGAAAAAGAGGGATTGCCAATTAATCAACGGCACTGCTTTTTTGGAAGCTTTGAAAATGTTATCGAAAATATTGAAAAAGAAAACCGCCTTGCTTATTTTAATGATTTTCCAGATGCGATAGTGTGCGTTAATGATGTACTGGCGATTGCTTTTATGAAATATTTCCAAGCGAACGGAATTAAAGTACCAGATATGATTGCGTTAACTGGTTACGATAATGTTAGTGAATCGGAAGTTGCGGACATTACAACCATCAATGTCAATGCCGAAGAGCTAGGAAGAACTACCGCGGAGACGCTTTTATGGCGGATAGAAAATCCAGATAGACCATACCGCATCATTAGAATAAATGATAACAAATTAATTGTTCGTGGTTCAACTAATAAACGCAAATAAATATTTTTTGAAATTAACGTGAGGTGTAAAATGAGCGAAAGAATTATAGTTTTGACAGGTGCAGGCGGAGGTCTAGGCGGTGCTTTAACAAAGCTTCATTTGGAAGCAGGAGATGTAGTATATGGCTTAGAGTTTGCTCAGATAGAGGTACTTAGAAAATTAGAAAGCCAATATGAGAAATTACATGCGATACATTGTGATGTAACTTCTGATGAAAGCGTAACAGAAGCGATTGCTAAAGTTAAAGCGGACGGACATGATAGAGTAGATATAATTTATAATGTTGCAGGTATTTTTGCCGAAGAAGGGATTGTGGGTATTGCCGAAACGCAACTTGATATGTGCAAGCGGATGATGGACATTAATGCATTTGGTGCAATTAGAGTTTGCAAAGAGCTATGGCCTTGTATGCAAAAAGATAGTTTGGTGGTTAATATTTCTTCAGATGCAGGAACTATTACTGCCAGTAGAAAGACCACAGAATACGCTTACTGCATGTCTAAGGCAGCGTTAAATATGGCATCAAAAATGTTATCTAATGAATTATGGGAGAAGCAAGCCAGAGTTATTTGCTTCCACCCAGGGTGGTTAAAAACACCGCTTGGTGGACCTAGAGCATATGCTAGCGACAGAGCAATTCAACCAGAAGAAGGGGCAGGTAATATCTTTTGGATAGTCAATAACATTAAGGACATTCCAAGAGACCAGATGTATATGACCCATACAGGCGATATTCTACCTTGGTAAGGCGATGAGTTGTATAAAAAGGCTAGAACAACTTCCTAACATTAAGAAACTATTGTGTCATTCTGAGCATAGCGAAGAATTTATTTTTTAAAGGTTCTTCACTTCGCTTGGGATGACTGTTTTCTTATTGACAGAGTGCTTGATTTTAGCCTTTTATTTTAGCCTTCCACGAGTGATAGCGCCCTTGCCATGTTTTTGGCGAATGGCATCAAGAGCGACATCAAGCTTTCGTTGCTTTTCACTCGCAATGGTGTTGTTAATTGAGCGGTTGCCAGTATCATCGTTGGCATCTAAACCAAATAAAGACAATTGTTGCGGTGTATCAAAAGGTTCTAATTTAGCAGTGCGTATACCTAGTAGGCGAATGGGAGCATTATTCCACAATTCTTCAAAAAGGGCGCAGGCACATTGATAGATAACATCAGTAGTATTAGTTGCTGTGCTAAGAGTCATCTGGTGAGTATTGGTTTCAAAGGTACTATATTTAATCTCAACAGTGATAGACTTTGCTATTTGTCCTTTTTTACGCAAACGAGAGGCAACACCTTCAGCAAGAGTCAAAAGTACCTTTTTGGCACCATCTATCGTAGTTACGTCGTTGCTTAAAGTAGTAGAATTGCCAATGCATTTTACCTCACGTTGTGAATTATCAACGATAGAGTTATCAAGGCCATTAGCAGAGTCCCACATATATCGGCCTTGAGATTTAAAGTGCGAGACAAGAAAGTCCACATTAGCGTGGGCCAAATCGCCAACGGTGGTTATGCCAAGGCTAATCAGTCTAGCGTTGCTGGCTTTGCCTACGCCATACAATTTGCCAACGGGTAGAGGCCACATTTTGGTTTCTATTTCGTCTTCAAAAAGGGTGTGGATTTTATCAGGTTTTTGGAAGTCGCTAGCCATTTTGGCAAGTAATTTATTGGGGGCAATACCGATGTTGACGGTAAAGCCCAATTTTTCTTTAATCTGATTACTAATGGTAGTAGCAAAGTCGATAGCTGATGGATAAAGGTGAGCTATCGGAGTGAAATCTAAGAAACATTCGTCAACCGAAACCTGCTCGATGTCAGGAGTATAACTTAAAAGTAGCTGCATTAACTTCTTGCTATGACGGTTATATAGTTCATGGTTTGGCGGCGCTAAAACTAAGTTAGGACATTTGCGAACAGCATTAATAACTGGCTCGCCAGTGACGATGCCGTATTTTTTGGCGGGCATAGATTTGGCTAGCACAACGCCGTGACGGCGAGTTTGGTCGCCCCCGATAATGGATGGAATTTCGCGCAAATCAATTTCGCTACCATTTTTAAGTTCTTCTAAAGCAGTCCAACTTAGGAATGCTGAGTTCACATCAATGTGAAAAATGATTTTGGACATAGTCACCTCATACATACGTTACTATATAGAGTAATCAAATTCTTTGTTCGAATTATAGAATACATGATAACACTTCATGACATCACGGTCAAAAGGTTTGGCATTTCATATTTTAATGTTTTGTGGATTATGGTAGAATAACTTATCGGAAGAGACATTGGCTCACTTAATGAACACGAAGTGTGAGTTTAGTGAACAAGTTCACACCGTGCAACCAAGCGAGAGTGAAGCGAACGAAAAGAGTGTTATGGATAAATTAAAAGAATTATTAGAAAAATACCTAGATATTGACTTACAACAGATAATCATTAGCGGAGCTAGGGCAAAGAGCGAAGTATCAAAGATACGTATTCGCCCAATTTTGCTAAGAGACAATTTGATGTATCAGTTTACAAAGACAGTTGGAGCAAAAGAATTACACAGCAATCACGCCAAAGACGAGGCCACTCAGATGATTTGCGATTTGATGAGCACGCAGTTTAAGCAATTACAACTAGAGCATCGCCAGATGAATGCCAGCGTCTTAGTGAGCAAAAAAGGCCAGATAACAATTAAGCAAAAGATACAAAATAATAATAATTTCAAGCAGCAAGATTTAAGCCATAATCGGCAGAAACAATATCTCTTAGACCCAGAAAAGAAAGTCGGATTTTTGATGGATTTAGGGGTAATGAGTCGTGATGGTAAGATTGTTAAGTCACATTATGACAAATTCCGTCAAATCAATCGTTTTTTGGAGTTCATTGATGATATAATATGGAAGTTGCCAACGGACAGGGAAATTGTGATTATTGATTTTGGTTGTGGGAAATCTTATTTGACATTTGCGATGTATTATTATTTGAAAGAACTAAAGAACTTAGACATTCGTATTGTCGGACTAGACCTCAAAGCAGATGTAATTGATAAGTGCAATCGTTTGAGTAAAAAGTATGGCTATGAGAAGCTTGATTTTGTCATGGGCGATATTGCTTCTTATGATAAAGTTTCGCAAGTAGACATGGTGGTTACATTACACGCTTGTGATACGGCAACGGACCTAGCAATTGCTAAGGCAGTTAAGTGGAATGCCGCCGTTATTTTGTCAGTACCATGTTGCCAGCACGAACTAAATACGCAGATAAAAAATGAAATACTAGCACCAGTGCTATCATATGGTATAATAAAGGAACGGATAGCAGCCTTGGTAACAGATGGGCTACGAGCGCAGATGCTTGAGGGAGCTGGATACGATGCGCAAATCTTAGAATTTGTGGATATGGAACACACCCCCAAGAATTTATTGATTAGGGCAGTTAAGGCAGATAGGGCAAAGGATAACGCCACAAAATTGACGGAATGCATGGACTTTTTGGCGGTTAATCCCATGCTTAAAGAGCTATTAGATGGTAGCGCAACAGGAGAGCATAGATAATGAAGAACAGCTTAGTTAAAGGCGCAGTATTAGGAATAGTTTTTGTTTTTTCAGTTATTTTCTTTTCCAATATGATGAATAAAGACTTAACACAAGATACAGTAGAGATGGAAAATCCATCGTTTCCGATGATGTACATGCAGATTGCCGACATAATGGTTAATCCGATGAATGGATATCAAAAGGAAATGAAGGAGGCTTTTTTGCGTGAAAGCGTAACGCCACTTTCGACGAGACGTGATTTGATTGCGGTCATTAATCCCTACGGCAATAAGATTAATGGAGTGATTTATGAAGTACTCTCAGCCGATGGCAAAGAGGTACTAGAGCGAGGGAAACTAAGCAATGCTAGAACCGAGGGGGATTATCAGAAAATCCCATTTAATCTCGAGACATCACTTTTGATGAATCAAGAATATACATTAAAATTCACATTGGAATGTGCGGATAAAGAGCCAATTTATTATTATACAAGAATTGTCCAACGTGCAGGCTTAAATATTAGTCAGTATTTGAAATTTGTACATGATTTTTATGAGAAGAGCTTGAATAAAGACGCAGCACAAGAGCTAACGGCTTACCTTGGGCCTGATGAAAATATACCAGTTACGGATTTTACACAGATAACAATTAATTCTAATTTTGACCAGATAACATGGGGGGCATTGAAGCCAACACTTCACCGTAAGGCCATTCCACGGATTAATGAAATCAATGAAACGACCTGTAGCATTAGCATGAATTACGAGCTTACGGCAGAAGATAGCGAAAACAATGTTGAGTATTATGACGTTAACGAGTTTTACCGTATGCGTTATGCACAAGCACGGGTCATGCTGATTGATTTTGAGCGTAATGCCCAGCAAATTTTTGACGGTGGGCTACCAGTGGTAACAAGCCAAGGGATTAATTTGGGTGTGGTTGATAAAGATATTCAATACATTTCTAATCAAAATGCTGAGATTATCGCCTTTGTTCAAGCAGGAGATTTGTGGTCGTACAATCGTAGTGCAAATAAGGCGGCGAAGATTTTTAGTTTCCGCGAAAAGGGTGAACTTGACGATAGATTAAGCAGCCAAAATCACGGCATTAAAATTATTCGGGTTGAAGAAAATGGCGACGTTGATTTTGTTTTATATGGATATAACAGTCGTGGACAAAATGAAGGACGAATAGGCGTTGGTGTCTATCATTATAATGCTAGTAACAATGTTGTTGAAGAGCTGGCATTTATTCAAACGACGCAAGGTTATGATTTTATCCGAGACGATATCGAAGCATTGTCGTATGTTAGCAAGAACAACAAATTATACATGCTTTTAGAGAATAATTTTTATTGCATCGACATTGTTGAAAGGACGTATGATGCAATTTTAACAGATACTAATCCGGAGAGTTTTGTTGTTTCAAGGTCTCAGCGAAACGTTGCCTGGATGGAAGAAGGAGTAAACAACATCATTACGAGGCAGGATTTGGAGACGGGCAAACTGCACGAGACAGAAATTGATGGCGACAATTTATTGAAGGTCTTAGGTTTTATTAATGAAGATTTAGTCTACGGAATAGCTAGGCCAGATGGCTTAGTTACCGATGAAGCAGGGCATACTACTTTCGGCATGGAAACGGTCAACATTCAAAATTTTGCCGGAGATATATTAAAACAATACTACGAAAGAGATAAATGGTTTACGGGTGCTGATGTCAAGGATGGGTTGGTAGAGCTTAAGCGAGCGACCTGGGATGGCAAGGCATATGTGCCAACAACTAGCGAAAACATCATGAATAACCTACAAGCTAATGAAGAAACGGTCAATATTCATCTTAGCACAAATGAGCGTAAGGGCACTCAATTGGCACTTGATTTTAGCAAGAGCGTTAGGAATAAATCAATGTTAGTATTAAGTGCCAAGTATGAAGTTGTTAGAGACCGAGAGACAATATCAATTTATCCAGTCACTAATGAAGAACAAGCGTATTACATTTACGCAGGCGGACGACTTATCGGTATCCAAACTAGAGTCAATGAAGCAATTAATCAGGCCGATGAGAACTTTGGTGTGGTTCTTAACAGGCAACAGCAGTACATTTGGGAGCGTGGTAACAGACCAGAGCGGATGCTTATTGATTTAGACAGTATCCCCGATATTGTTTTGGCAGGAACGCTTGATGAACATGCATTGCAAGAAGGTTTAGGCGATGAGTACACGGTGCTAAATATGACGAATTGTAGTTGGGAAAGTGTGCTCTATCATGTAGGACAAGGGCGAGCCGTGGTGGGCTTGATGGACTCGGGCGAACATGTCGTGCTTGTTGGCTATGACCGTTTCAATTCCATTCTTTATAATATTGAAACGAAGGAGACATATTATGTTGGCTCTGAGGATAGTAAAGATAAAGTATTTGGACCAGCAGGCAATGTATTTGTAGGATATATTAAAAACTTACCAGAAGCAAAATAGGAGGTGAAAGATGGATATAAGAATAAAAGAACTAGCAAAAAATCTTGTCAATTATTCATGCAATGTTAAGATGGGTGAAAAAGTTTTAATTCACTACATCGGCGAAGATACTCGTGATTTGGCGCGACAATTAATCAAGGAAGTGTATAAGGTCAAAGGAATTCCCGTTGTTCGTTATACGGACCCGCAAGTGCAACGTGAAATCTTACTCGGTGCATCGAGGGAGCAGATGGAGCAGATGGCGGAAGTTGATGGCCTTGAGATGTCCAAAATGGATTGCTATATTGGCGTTCGTGGCAGTGAAAATGTAGCCGAATTAGCCGATGTGCCAAAGAGCAATATGGAAATTTACGAAAAATATTATATGACACCAGTACACCATGGTATTCGTGTGCCAAAGACCCGTTGGGTAGTACTTCGTTATCCTAATGCAGCAATGGCGCAACTGGCAGGGACTAGCATTGAAAGTTTTGAAGATTTTTATTTTAACGTATGCAACCTAGATTATGCTAAGATGGACAAAGCCATGGATGCAATGATTGAATACCTGAATAAGACTGACAAGGTAAGAATTGTTGGACCAGGCACAGATTTGAGTTTTTCGATAAAGGATATTCCATCAAAGAAATGCTCAGGACATATGAACATTCCCGATGGAGAAATATATACAGCACCCGTTCGGGAGTCGATTAATGGAACACTTACATACAATACGCCATCCATTCACAATGGCTTCACCTATGAGGACATTAGCTTCGAATTCAAAGATGGCAAGATTATTAAGGCAACCGCCAATGACAGCGAGAAGATTAATGAGGTCTTAGATATTGACGAGGGTGCACGCTATATCGGTGAGTTTGCCATTGGAGTTAATCCATATATTCTAGAGCCAATGAAAGATACGCTATTTGATGAGAAAATTCAAGGTTCTATTCATTTCACACCAGGGAATTGCTACGATGAGGCCTCTAATGGCAATCATTCCTCAATTCATTGGGATTTAGTATTAATCCAAAGAGCTGAGTATGGTGGTGGTGAGATTTATTTTGATGATGTATTAATTCGCAAAGATGGAAGATTTGTGGTGGAAGAACTTGAGTGTTTGAACGCAGAAAATCTAGTCTAAACCTAGAACGCTTGGCGAAAGCAAGCGAAGTGTCGCTTGAGGTTAGTGAGAAGGTTGTTCGGGGGATTTAGTGAACCGAACTTCCTTTTTTGCTTTATCAGAAAGTGTGCTATTTTCAAATTTGGAAGATATTGGTAAAAACTTTTTGCAACAGTTGGGGGAAAGTTCACCACTGTATATATGAAATGCATTTCAGCTGAACAATTTTGTTATATAGAGTGTGATTTCCTATATGACAGAAATCGGACACGGAAAGGAGAGAAAACCATGGTTGAATACAAGATGCTTGTGGAGCAAGCGAAGATGAAGAACAAAGACTCCTTCGCAAAACTTTATGAATTGGTATATCAAGATATGTACCGTTTTGCGCTGTATACACTGAAAAATCCGCAGGACGCAGAGGATGTTGTCTCAGACACGGTGATAGATGCGTATGAAACGATTAGAAAATTACGTGATGCAAATGCATTTAAAGGATGGATATTTAAAATTCTATCAAATAAATGTCGCCGTAAGATGAAAGATTACGTTAATAAGACAACAGAATTGCCAGAGGATTTGACGCATAACGGAGATTTCACGGAAGATGTTGCCACACGGGAAGCTTTTATGCGACTTGATGACGGGGAACGATTGATTATCTCGATGAGTATTTTTGCGGGGTATAGTAGCCGTGAGATAGGTGCTATTTTAAAAAAGAGCGACAACACCGTTCGTTCGGATAAAAGCCGAGCGCTTAAAAAGATGGAAGTTATGCTTAATAGATAAGGAGGAAACCATTATGAACGATGAAAAAATGTTAGATAAAATCAAACAATCGGCCAACTCCTGCGAAGTCCCAACGAGTTTGAAGCCGGAAAGTATTACAGACAAACTGTCTGATAAAAAAGCAACAAGTACAACAAAAAGAATTTATCAAATTGGGGGATTGGCCGCGGCCGCATTTGCTCTAGTAATTGGAATATCAGCATTGAATGGACCGCAGATGAGCATGAATGAAGCACCGATGTGGTCTGCTAGCGAAGAAGTACCAGAGATGTCAGCTGATAGTGAAGTTGCCGAAGCGACCAATGAAGATTTTTCAAATATTTTCAAACAAGCAAAAGATTATAAAGATGTACTAGATGCGATGGATGATTACGAAGAAACAATGCGCAAGGAAATGGAAAGCTATGCGAGAAGTAGTGGTGATGAAGAGGTATCATTCGATGTAGTCGAAGAAGCCGTAGCTGAAGCACCATCTGCAGAAAGCGCAAGTGCCGATACAGGCGGCGGAACGAGTGACTATTCAAAGACGAACTTGCAAGTAGAAGGCGTTGACGAAAGTGATATTATCAAGACCGATGGGGAATATATTTACATTGTTAGAAATAATCGTGAAATTAGAATAGTCAAAGTTAACGGCGCTGACATGGAAGAAGTAACAACGGTCAAGGTTGATAGTGCCGATGACGACGTAAGCGTTTCAGAGATATATCTAGATGGTGACAAGTTAAGTGTTATCGCTCATGGATATGGCAACGAACTTAGAAAAGTTGACGAAGATACCTTCTTTATGGACACTCGCTCAGTAACACGCGTATACACGTACGACATCAGCAACCGTCAGTCGCCAAAACTATTAGGCAGGGTATCACAAGATGGCAGCTACAGTACATCACGTAAAGTAGGAGATTACATTTATCTATTTACAAGTTTTTACCCTAAATACTTAGGCTCAATGGAAAATAACGCCAGAGACAATGGGCATATTGATATGGTGCCATACATTAATGAAGAAATGATTGAGCCAGCGAATATTTATCTGCCAATCCAACCGCAAACTACTAGCTATATGGTTATGTCATCAGTGAATTTGAAAAAGCCAAGCGAGATAGTTGACCGCAAAGCTGTCTTAGAGGATGCTAGTGATTTCTATGTAACAACGGGAAGTATCTACGTGAGAAAAGAAAACTGGGGTGGTCGCACTACTAGTACGAGCATTGCAAAATTCAGTTTTAAAGATGGTATCATCAAGGGCGAAAGTGCGGGCGTAGTACCAGGCAGAATTACCGATACCTTTGCTATCAATGAATACAATAATACGCTTCGTGTATTGACGACAGCGCATGATGGTGGCTGGGAAACTGAGGAAAATATTGTATCAGTATTTGACGAGCGAATGAACGCGATTGGGCAAATCAGAGGTATAGCCAAGGGTGAAACTATTTATTCAGCGAGATTCTTCGGCGAATTAGGATACTTTGTAACTTTCAGAAATGTTGACCCATTATTCGCAGTTGATTTCTCAGACCCACACAACCCAGAGATTTTAGGAGAATTAAAGATTACTGGATATTCCGAGTATTTGCATTTTTACGGCAAGGATAGGTTGTTAGGAATTGGCTGGGAGGTCGATGAACACACAGGTGTGCGACAAGGTCTGAAGCTATCGATGTTTGATATTTCCGACCCGACAAAACTGGACGAAATTAACAAGATAGTTATCCAAAATGTCGATGCTTTTCAAGGCGAGTATGATTATAAGGCTTTGACTATATCGCCAGAGAAGAATATTATCGGGTTGGCAACAACTTGGTGGGGCGGCGACACGTCAGCATATAACTACTTGGTGTTCTCGTATGAAGAAGGACAAGGATTTAAAAGCCAACTAGCGTATGCCTTTGCACAAGACAATTACATTATTGAACATGAATTTTCGCGGGGAATATATATTGACAACATATTCTATGTAATCGCCAGTGATAAAATTTATGCTTTCGATATGGAGCAAGGTTATCATAAAGTTGGGGAGTTATAACGAATAATAAAGACAAATAAAAGCAGGTATAAAAAGGTTGTATATGTTGATATAAAGCATATACAACCTTTTTTGTATAATAGGAAATTACGCCTATTATATAAAAACGCTCCGCTTGGATGCGCACTCGCTTAATAGGAAGAACGCTCAGCGCGACGAGTCTGCAAGCAGACTCTTTACTATTCATTCTTACTAAAATGTCCACAAATGCAACGAGAGACTTTATATTTGCGAACTTGACTATAAAGTAACTTGAGGGTGTATTGATATAACAAGGAACTGTTGATAAAATGAACAAAAGACAGTATCAATTACTAAAAAGGAGGATAAAATCGAATATGAAAAAGAATTTAGGAAAAAACACTAGTGAAATATTAAGATTTTGTACCCATTTAAAAGATGAAGAAAAAAGCAAAGCAACAATTGAAAAATATGAAAGAGATGTTAGGAAGTTTTTTGGGTTTTTGGATATCGAAGGCAAGACAACTAATCAGATATCAAAAAATGAAGTACTAGATTATAAGGAATTGCTCATGAAGGAATATGAAAGTAGCAGTGTCAATTCAATGTTAGTAGCACTTAATCAATATTTATCCTTTATTGGTAAGGAAGAGTGTCGAGTTAGACAAATCAAAATCCAAAGAAAACCATTTCTAGAAGAAGACAAATGCTTAAGTACAAAAGAGGCTAAAAAACTTATTGCAAAGGCAGAACAAATGGGAAAAGCACGCTTAAAGGTAGTTATAGAAACGTTTTGCGATACTGGGGTCAGGGTAAGCGAGCTAGCATTTTTTACAGTAGAACAAATAAAATCAGGAATTGTCAAAATTCATAACAAGGGTAAGACAAGGATAATTGCGATAACTAATAGTCTTAGAGTAAAGCTATTGCGCTATGCAAAAGATAACAATATTAAGGCAGGCTTGATTTTCGTGACTAAAGCTGGAAATAAAGTAGATAGAAGTAATCTTTGGCGAGAGATAAAAGAAATTTGCATTAGGGCAAAAGTAATGCTAAAAAAAGGATTTCCTCATAACTTTAGAAGATTGTTTGCTAGAAACTATTATGAAGTCGAAAAAGACATTGTCAGCTTAGCGGATATCATGGGACATAGCCAAATAGAGACCACAAGACTATATACGATGATAACCTTTAGGGAGTATGTCGGAAAATTTAAAAAAATAGAAAGTATTTCAAAAAAATAACAACATAATCTAAATTATGTTGTTACCAAAACTGCGATTAAAGTACTTCTAATTAAACCACAGAACAATATTATGAGTATTATAGCAACTTAATGTTAAAATGTCTATACTAAATGATTATTTTTATCATTATCTTGCAAAATACATACGATTTGCTAGAAAAATCAGCCCCTAAATAGAGGCTGGTTTGATTTTGTGCATCAAAATAAAAAGTTTCGCAATGTTCTTTAGAAGATAAAATCATATTTCCCTATCTCTTTGAAAAATAAGGTTGTATTATCTGCTTTGGGCAATTGAAACTTCTCTTTTTTTTACTTGATAGCGTATTTTTTGTAGCTCTACAACATAATTTAGATTATGTTGTAGAGCTATTTTTAGCTAAGTGTCTCAAGAATGAGGGATTAGACTAGAGAAAGTGGATAAGTCCGCTTTGTTAGAAAAGAAGGGAGAAATACACTATGTACAAGGCAACAGAAATACTATCATTACCAATCAGAGATATCAAAGAAGGGGAGTGTCGCGGGAAGGCACGCAATATTTTGTTTGGAGCAAAACAAGGTCAATATTATCTTGAGCTGGACAAAAGTTGTTTAGGACAAGCAGAAGTTCTAGCAAAAGAAAGCATCGCCGGCATTGGGGAGAACTTCATCCTAATTGAAAAGAAAAGCGATATTAAAAGAGTGTTATCAGCAGATGAGGCATTATGCGCAAATCTAAGAAAAAGCTATGTATTGCTGGGAGTAGAAGTCATTAGTGAAACTGGATGCCATCTAGGAAAGATTATAGATTTTGTTATTGATAGAAGTGGAGTTCTTTCGTGC